>Ga0187844_10000389_pt1 | contig 34272 bp, 16 predicted proteins | sample SpaLakP09_SKY_50_FD_134517 | JGI IMG/M metagenome (GOLD analysis project Ga0187844, IMG submission 134517) | Oligotrophic lake water microbial communities from Sparkling Lake, Wisconsin, USA - SP09_SKY_50 | ecosystem: Environmental > Aquatic > Freshwater > Lake | place: USA: Sparkling Lake... | reverse complement strand
GAGAAGGCCAGGCGTTCGACGCCCTGCAGGCGGTCGAAGCCGTCTGTGCCGCTGACGATGTAGCCGCCGGTGCCGTCGCTGTAGACGGTCGAGGCCGCGAGCGTGCCGCTGAAGCGGGCGGTGTCGGTGCCGGCGCCGCCGATCAGGCTGTCTTCGCCGAGGCCGCCCGTGAGGACGTCGTCGCCGGCGTCGCCGGTCAGGGTCTCGGCCGAGGCCGTGCCTTCGAGCCACAGGGCGGAGGCGGCGGTCGCCGCATCCACCGTCTGGTCGGAGAAGGCCAGGCGTTCGACGCCCTGCAGGCGGTCGAAGCCGTCTGTGCCGCTGACGATGTAGCCGCCGGTGCCGTCGCTGTAGACCGTCGAGTCCGCCAGGGTGCCGCTGAACCGCGCGGTGTCGCTGCCCGCGCCGCCGACCAGGCTGTCGTCGCCGAGGCCGCCCGTGAGGACGTCGTCGCCGTTGCCACCGGTCAGGGTCTCGGCCGAGGCGGTGCCTTCGAGCCACAGGCCCGAAGCCGCCGCTGCGGCTTCGACCGTCTGGTCATCGAAGGCCAGCTGTTCAACGCCCTGCAGGCGATCAAGGCCGTCCGTACCGCTGACAACATAGCCGCCGGTGCCGTCGCTATAGACGGTCGAGCCCGCCAGGGTGCCGCTGAAGCGGGCCGTGTCGCTGCCCGCGCCGCCGACCAGGGTGTCGTCACCGAGGCCGCCGATCAGGGTGTCATTACCGTCTTCCCCGACAAGGCTGTCAGCGCCCGACGTCCCGGTCAGGGTCTTCGACCCGTCGTCGTCTTCGAGCTCGATGCGCTGGTCGGCAAACTGCACGAATTCGACGCCGGTCAGCAGATCGCTGCCCTCGGCGCCCGTCACGATAAAGCCGCCGGCTCCGTCGCTGACGATTCCGTAGTCCGCCGCCACGCCGGCATAGACCGCCGTGTCGATGCCGTCGCCACCGATGAGGGTGTCGTCTCCCAGGCCGCCGGTCAGAACGTCGTCGCCGGTGCCGCCCGTCAGGGTCTCGGCCGCGGCCGTGCCGGTCAGCCAGAGGCCGGTGGCCGTCGCCGCCGGATCGACCGTCTGGTCTGAGAAGACGAGGCTTTCGATACCGGTGATGTGGTCCATGCCCTCGGCCGAACCGCTGGAGAGATCCCGGACATAATAGCCGCCGGTGCCGTCGCCATAGACGGCATAGGCCGAGCGCGGCCCGGCATAGAGTGCGCTGTCGACGCCGTCGCCGCCGTCGATCTGGTCGTCGCCGCCTTCGCCGCGCAGGGTGTCGTCGCCGCCGTTGCCCAGAAGGGTGTCGGCACCGCCGCGCCCCTGGAAGAGGTCGCCGCCTTCGGACCCGACGAGGCTGTCGTCCAGCGCGCCACCATCGGCGATGTTGCCGATTGCCAGGCTCTCGAGGTCGGCCGTCAGATCGGAGAACTGGGCCTTTTCGATCGAGATCAGGTGATCATAACCCTCACCCTCGGCGCGCCGGTCGACCACGAAATAGCCGCCCAGACCGCTGCGATAGACCGCGTAGTCGGCAGAGGTACCGGTATAGACTGCAACGTCGTTGCCATCGCCGCCATAGAGCGTGTCGTCGCCGGCCCCGCCGAACAGGGTGTCGTGACCGTAGGTGCCGGGCAGGAAGTCTGCGCCGCTCGTGCCGGCCTTGTAGTAGCCCGGAGCCTCGGCGGCCGAGATCGTGCGGTCGCTGAACCGCAGGAACTCGATATTGCTCACATAGTCGTAGCCGTCCGGCGCGCCGCTGCTGATGTCGCTGACGAAGAACCCGCCGACATCGTCGGCATAGATCGCATACTGGGCCCGGGTTCCGGCGAAGGCAGCGGTATCGACGCCCGCGCCGCCATCCAGGGTGTCGTTGCCGTTGCCGCCCAGCAGGGTGTCGTCGCCGCCGCCGCTGTTCAGGACATCCGAGCCGCCGTAGCCGAACAGCATGTCGTGATCGGCACTGCCGGTCAGGGTGTCGCCGATCCGCGTGCCCTGGAAATAGAAACCGGACGCGATATCGGCCAGGACGCCCGCCTGGTCGAGGAACTGGATCTGCTCCACCGCCGAAAGATGGTCGGCGCCGCCGGTCGTCTGGTGGCTATAGACAAAGTAGCCGTCGTGCCCGTCGCTCAGGACCGTGTATGCGCTGGCCGCGTTCGTATAGACGACCGTATCGACCCCGTTGCCGCCGAAGATGTCGCCATTGCCGCCGAACGGCAGGTTGAAGCCGGCACCACCGAGGATGGTGTCGTTGCCGTTGCCGCCGAAGGCCCCGGTATTGGCCGTGGCGTCAATCAGGACCCCGTTGCCCGGATTGGCGACCGTCACGCCCGGGATGGAATAGGCCTTGATGTAGTCGATATCGAAGGAGGTGGCCGTCAGGGCCGCGTCGTCGACCAGGTTGGTCGTGCCGCCGAAATTGCCGCCGACAGCGAGATTGACCAGCATGTACATCGGCTGGTGCAGGTCGGCCGGCGTGGCGAGCCGGTAGACCTCGGTGCCGTCGATGTACCAGATGATGAAATCGTTATCCCAGAGGAGCCCGTAGGTGTGGAACTCGCTCGCTGCGCCCGGCGTGTAGGCGATATCGCTGGCCACGCCACCGTTCAGATAGATGTCGTGCAGGGTCAGATAGCTGCTGTTGGGATCCGCACCGCGGGCCTCCAGAATATCGATCTCCGGCGGATTGCTGCCCGTTGACGGCAGGAGCCAGAAGGCCGGCCATGCGCCCGAGGCCGCCGGCAGCTTGGCCCGCATCTCGTAATAGCCATAGGTCTGGCTGAACGAGGTCTGGGTGGTCAGCAGGCCGGACAGATAGTTGTAGTTATAGAGGTCGGCCTTCAGGGCGTCCGGGGTGAGGCTGGCCTTGATCGACAGCACACCGTCCGTGTTCGAGAACGGGTTGAGCCCGAGGCTCGACCCGCTGGTGCCGGCATAGGCCGGATCGACATAGAGCTGCTGCTCGCCGGTCGCCTGCAGCGTCCGGCTGGTAAGCGGCCCCGCACCGCGATAGCCATAGGACGTCTGCCAGGTGCCGCTGACGCCGTTGGTCAGGCTGAGGCTGTCGAAGTTCTCGTCGAACGACAGGACCAGATTGCTGCGGTCCAGGGTCAGGCTGAAGTTCTCAGCCGTGAACGATCCGATCGTGGTGTTGCGCAGCAGGATGCTGTCCGTCGCCGACAGGGTCAACAGGACGTCGGACCCGACCTGCTGCATGTTCGACTGGACCACCGCCAGCGAGGTCATGTTGGAGTACTCGAGCCGCAGCTTGTCGCCACCGGCCCCGGTCGTGAAGTCGGTGATGACATCCGCGCCCGAGCCGAGACCGAAGACGAACTCGTCGGCCCCTGCGCCGCCGGTCAGGGTGTCATTGCCGCCCAGACCGAAAATCACCTGGGTGTTGGCATCGCCGGTGATGGTGTTGGCCATGGCATTGCCGACGCCGGTGAGGCGCGCGCCGTTGCTGCCGGTACCGAACATCCGGAGGTTTTCGATGTTGTCGGCGAGCACATAGGTGACCGACGCCACGACCGTATCGATCCCCTGGCCAGCGGCTTCGATGAGCTTGGTGGCGCTGTTGAGGATCACATAGGTATCGTCGCCCAGACCGCCCGCGAGGGTATCCGGACCGGTCCCGCCCGTCAGAACATTGGCCAGGTCGTTGCCGGTGCCGTTGAAGAACCCGGTTCCGGTAAAGGTCAGGTTCTCGATATTGGCGCCCAGGGTGTAGGTCGTCAGCGTGGTCCGGATGGTGTCAGAGCCCTGGCCCGACAGTTCGGTCACCACGTCGCCGGCATTGTCGACGACATAGACGTCATTGCCCTTGCCGCCGGCCAGGGTGTCGGCACCGGCACCGCCGTCCAGCGTATTGGCCCCGTCATTGCCGGTCAGGCGGTTGGCTAGGCTGTTGCCCGTCAGGGCCAGGCTGGACGTCCCGGTCAGGGTGAGTTGCTCGACCTCGACGCCGGCGGCCAGGACATAGCTGACCGCCGAACGGATCTCGTCGAAACCCTCGCCGGCGAGTTCGGTAACCCGGTCTGCCGGATTGCCGACGATATAGACGTCATTGCCGAGGCCACCGATCAGGGAGTCCTCGCCAGGGGCGCCATCCAGGGTGTCGGCGCCGGCGGCCCCGATGATCACGTCATTGCCGGCCGTGCCGGTCAGATACGCGCCCTGGGCCGTCGCATTGGCCGAGACAACGCCGTCCGAGAAGGCCAGCCATTCGACCGCAGTGAGGGCGTCGGATCCGTCTCCAGCCGGGCTGCCCAGGCTGTCGATCACGCGGAAGCCGCCGGTGCCGTCCGGCACGACGGTGTAGCGCGCCCGCGCTCCGCCATAGACCGCCGTGTCGTCGCCCGCAGCGCCGTTCAGAACGTCATTGCCGGCCGAGCCGACCAGCGTGTCGGCCCCGGCCCCGCCGACGATCGTTCCCGCGACCACCAGGCTGCGCGGATCAAAGACGCCGTCCGAAAATTGCAGGGCTTCGATACCGGAAACCCGATCGCGACCTTCGCTCCCCGCGCCGAGCTGATTGTCTTCTACATAGTAGCCGCCCGAACCGTCGGGCCGCACGGTGTAGCGCGAGGCCGGCCCGGCATAGAGCGCCACATCCAGACCGCTGCCGCCCGTGAGGGTGTCATCACCCAGACCGCCGACGAACAGGTTCTGGCCTGCGGTCGCCACAAGCGTGTCGGCATTGCCGGATCCGACGAGCGCAACGCCGCTGGCGAAGCTTTCGATCGTCCCGGAGCGGTCCGAGAAGGTGAGCTTCTCGACGCCCGAGACCTGGTCGACGCCACTGTTGGCCGAGGCCGCGCCGTCGCGGACAAAATAGTCCGATCCCGCCGCATAGACCGTGTAACGCGAAGCCGCACCGGTAAAGATGGCCGTATCGACGCCAGCTCCGCCGAGCAGGGTATCCGCGCCGAGGCCGCCGACCAGGACGTCATCGCCCGAGGATCCCGACAGCTGGTCTGCGAGCGCGCCGCCGACCAGCATCAGGCCCTGGGCATAGGATGCGATGTCACCGGACTGATCGGCAAACTGCAGGGTTTCAATGGAGATCAGCCGGTCGCGACCCTCGACGCCGGTCTGGTCGTAAACATAGAAGCCGCCCGTCCCGTCGCTGTAGACAATGTATCGCGACGCCGGGCCGGCATAGACCGCGATATCCACGCCGTCGCCGCCGCTGAGGGTATCGTCGCCGCCGCCGCCGATCAGCAGGTCGGCTCCGGACGTTCCGACGAGACCTTCGGCCGCCGCGCCTGACGTCAGATAAAGACCCGTCGCCGTCGTGGCCGGATCAAAGGTCGCATCGCTGAACTGGAGGCGCTCGACGCCCGTCAGATAATCCTGGCCCTCGTTCGCGCCACCGGCCCGTCGGTCCAGGACATAGGTGCCGCCGGCCGCGTCGGTGTAGACCGAGTAGTCCGCGCGTGCGCCCGAATAGACGGCCAGGTCGTCTCCGGCCCCGCCCTGGATGACGTCATTGCCAGCCAGGCCGATGAAGGTATCCGCCGCCGAGCCCCCGACCAGGGTGTCGGCTCCGGCCGTACCCTGCAGCACGGCCCCCGTCGCGGCATCGGCAATGGCCACCAGGCCATCTGAAAACTGCAGACGCTCGATCCCGACGAGGCGGTCGCGCCCCTCGGAACCCGTGACGCTGGTATCCTGGACGTAGAAGCCGCCGCTCCCGTCCGGCGTCACCGTGTAGCGGGCGCGCGGGCCGGCATAGACGGCAATATCCTCACCGGTCCCGCCGTCGAGTTCGTCATCGCCCAGCCCGCCCGTGAGGGTATCGGCTCCGCCGAGCCCGAACAGGCGGTCGGCACCGGTCCCGCCGGTCAGGATGTTGGCCGCAGTATTGCCGGTGCCGGTGAACGCCGCAGCGCCGGTATAGGTCAGGGACTCGAGTTCGCTGCCGAGCGTGTAGGTCGCCAGGGTGGTCCGCACCAGGTCGTTGCCGCCGCTGGCCAGCTCAACCACGACATCGCCAGCGTGATCGACGACGAAGACATCATTGCCCGTGCCGCCGTCCAGCGTATCGGCACCCAGCCCCCCGTCGAGGGTATCGTCACCGCTGCCGCCCGTCAGGGAGTCATTGCCGACGCCACCGGTGATCCGGTTGGCCGACGCGTTGCCGATCCCGGTAAAGGCACGGGCACCGGTATAGACCAGGGCCTCGACTTCGGTGGCGAGGGTGTGGCTGGCCAGACCGGTCCGGACGGTATCGAAACCGCCGCTGGCACTTTCGGTGACCCGGTCACCGGCGCTGTCGATGATGAACACGTCATCGCCGGTGCCGCCCGTCAGGGTGTCAGCCCCAACGCCGCCGTCGAGGGTGTCATTGCCGACACCGCCGATGAGCCTGTCCGCCCCGATGCCGCCGGTAACGGCCGTGCCGGCCGCATTGGCGTAGCCGGTGAACGCCGCGGTACCGCTGTAGACCAGGGCCTCGATGTTGGCCGCAGCCAAGGCGCTGACCAGGCTCGTGATCTGGGTGTCGTACCCCTCGCCGGCGTTCTCCGTGATCGTGTCGCTGGCGCTGTCGGTATAGTAGACATCATTGCCGAGACCGCCGACCAGACGGTCGGCACCCGCGCCACCGTCCAGCGTGTCATTGCCGGCACCGCCGGTGATCACATTGGCCAGGGTGTTGCCGGTGCCGTAGAAGCTGGCCGCCCCGATATAGGTCAGGTTCTCGACATTGTCGGTCAGGGCATAGGCCGAGATCGTGGTCCGGACCAGATCGGTGCCTTCGCCGGCATTCTCGATCACGATAGTCCCGGCGCTGCGCACGACGTAGGTATCGTTGCCAGCCATACCCCTCATCGTGTCGGCACCACCGCCGTCATCGAGGGTATTGATCGCCGAATTGCCTTCCAGCAGCGAGGCGAACAGGTTGCCGGTGATATTCAGGCTTGCCGTGCCGGTCGCGGTGACGCGCTCGATCTCGGCACCGGCCGTCACCACCCAGGACCTGGAGGTCTGGACGGTATCGTAGCCGCCGCCGACACCTTCGGCGACGACGTCGCCGGCGTTGTCGATGATGTACAGGTCATCGCCCAGGCCGCCGATGAGGGAGTCGGCACCCGCCGCTCCGTCCAGCGTATCGTTGGTCGAAGTGCCCGTGAGGGTATCAACGCCAGCGGTGCCTACGAAATTACCCATCAACATCCCCGCAGCCAGGGAACCCCCCGGCCAAACTGCGGACGGGCCAATCGCCATCCGCTGTTCGCTAAACAGCAAGCGTTATGCCACGCGACAATAACGCAGGCGCGAACAATTTACAGTTTATAAACCAAAATACGCGGAAAGCGCGCATTGGATGCAGAGATTTAAGTTTGACGCAAAAACGGTACCGTTTAGCCACAGACTCGCCTGAAAAGAGAGCGGCGCTCCCCTCTTGGCGGGCTCTCTAATTCGACAGTAAGATAGTCGAAAGTATTCGACGGATCGAATTTAAGGTTCAGGACAAATTAACAGTCCTGAGCTGCTCCCAAAACAAGACTCACTGGTCCCGGTTTGATCCACGCGCCATTTTGGGACGAGCCAAAATAGCACATGCGACAATGTGCATCAGCTCACATCTGTGCTGTTGCGGGACAACCCGGCCCAGGCTGGTGCAGAAGCTCTCCGAGCACATGCCCGTCACCGGCAAATTGACCCGGGAAAAGCGCTAGCCCCGAACGAAACAGGCTCGCTCCCGAGCGGACAGGGCCGCACAGAGCTCGCGCGCCGCCGGTCGCGACGGAAAACCCTCGACCAGAAGTCTGTGAAAGACCTTTCCTCCTACCGTGGCGGATTCCACGCGCGGAGCCAGTCCAGCAAGATTGAAGCCACCCTCAGCCTGGAGGCGGGCCCACGCCTCGAGCGCCTGGCCAGGGGTTGAGAAGGCCCCGAGCTGGGCCCGCACCGAACCTGCAGCGGACGCCATGGCGACCGCTGGCGGCGCAACTTGCGATGGCAGGCCCGGTGCCACGGCGACCGGTACCGGGACCGATGGCGGGCGCGCAGTTGCGACCTTGACCCCGGCAGTGCCGGCGGGGACCACCTTGGCGCCCGGCGCACAGGCGGCCTCGACCACCCGGCCGAGCAGGGTATCGTCACCGGCGGCGCGCCACCCGGGCCTCGGGCCGATCCGCCCCAGGGGCGGCCGGTCCAGCGCCTCGGCATAGAGCACCAGTTCCTCGAGCTGGAAGCGTCGCGTCGCACAGTCGACCCGGACGACGCCGTCGACGCCCCCGACCCCCATCCGGTCCATATAGCTGGGCCGTGCACCGCGATCCTGGAAGGTGACCTGCCACTGGGCGGGAGCCTCGACCGGCTTGCGAGCGATCAGGCGCAGCACGCTGTCGCCGCCGCGCGCGCCGGCCGGCACCGTCACACAGAACAGCCCCAGGAGGGGCAGGAGCGGCAACAGGCCGAAACCCTGCGACAGCCGGCGGCAAAACTCGGCTGAAAGGGTTCTGCGACAGTGGATATTCGATTGACGGGGCCGAGACTTCATCGCACTCCAAGGCTCATTCCTGCGGGTCGTCATCGATCGGTTGCATACGGTTCGGAGTAATCGGACATGAGCATTGTCTTGATCGGCTTGGCTGCTGCCGCGACCAGCGGCGGCTTCAAGCTGCCCCACCTGCCTCTTCCGCGCCTGCCGCACACCGTTACGATCCCGGATCTGAGCCTGTCCGACACCCGCATCAAGAAAAAGCGCGTCGCGGGCTGGAACCTGATTGTCTACAAGGATTCCTTCACCGGCGTCACGACCTGCAGGCTCTCGAAGGGTCGCATGGCCTATGAGAGCGGCAAGGTGGCCTTCCAGTTCCGCAGCTCGACCGACACCTCGCGGGCGACCTACCGCGTGGCGAACGGCCCGGTCATGACCGCCGTCGCACCGCTCGATACCTTCATGACGACCAATCTGGCCCGCCTTGAAAACCCCAGCCAGGGGCGCGTTCTCGTGCCGGCCCAGGAACTGGCCGGTTCAACCCAGATTGCCATCCGGTCGCGCTACGCCCGCAAGGCCAGCACGTTCCGGCTCAAGGGCCTCGACACGGCCCTCGCCCAGGCCAAGGCCCGGGGCTGTCCGCAGTAGGGGCGAGGCAGCGATACAGGGGGAACGCCTTTGAGCGGGCAGCGCATCATCAATCTTCCCAATGGCGGCGGGGCCAATTCAGGTCGCGACGTCTGGTTCGCCATAGAGACGGAAGACGGCACCCGCCAGGAACTGCAGATCTACCTGCACCAGCTGGACACCTTTGTGCTTGGCCTGCGGCGTTTCGGGGCCAGTGCGGAAGAGCTTCTAGAGCAGAACTATCCCGGCTCGAGCAGCGCTCTGGATAAATATTCGCCGCCGGCGGTAAAGTTCCAGGCGAAAAAGGCTGACGACGGCGCAATCAGCCTTTGCATGATGGACGAACTCGGCACGCCCATCCGCGTAACCGTGCCCTCCAGCAGTATAAAGCCCTTGCTGATTGAGCTTTTAAAGGCCATCTCGGCAAAATAGTTAAGCGGTCATTCACTGTTATCGCTTTGTAAACTCACCTAGCCGATTGTCTGGCCGAATACCGCCGACGGGCTTTGCGGTTCAGGGATCAGGAGAAGTCAGTGGCGGGCGTGGCGGGCGTTTCCCAGCAGTCGAGTGGTGCCAAGTCCGAGCTCTCGGCGGCCCTCGCAGCCCTGAAGTCGGCGGTCTGGGGCGTCGGTCTCGCAAGCGGTCTGATCAACGTCCTGGCGCTGACCAGTTCGATCTTCATGCTGCAGGTCTATGACCGGGTCATTCCGAGCCGCAGCATTCCGACGCTTCTCGCCCTCGCGGTCCTGGCAATTACGCTCTACGGCTTCCAGGGCGTGCTGGAAGTGGTCCGCTCGCGCCTCCTGGTCCGCATCGGCGGCGCCCTGGACCACAGCATCAGCGAGCGCATCTACGACATCCTGGCGCGCCTGCCGCTGCGGGCCAAGCTGGCCAATGACTCGGTCTCGCCCCTGCGCGATCTCGACCAGATGCGCGGCTTTGTGGCCGGGCCGGGCCTGACCGCCCTCTTCGACCTGCCGTGGATCCCGCTGTATCTGGGCATCTGCTTCCTGTTCCACCCGCTGATCGGCATTGTGTCGACGATCGGCGCCCTCGTCCTGATCGCGCTCACCGCCCTCACCGAACACCTGTCCAAGACCCCGATCGAGGAAGCGGCCCGCATGCTGGGCCGCCGCAGCCGTCTGGCCGAGGCAAGCCGTCGCAATGCGGAAGTCCTGCAGGCCATGGGTTTCCGCCACCGCCTCGGCAAGCGCTGGCGCGACGCCAATACCGAATACGGCTCCAAGCAGCAGCGGGTCAGCGATGTCGGCGGCGGCCTGTCGAGCATTTCGCGGGTCCTGCGCGTCGTGCTGCAATCGACCCTGCTCGGCATCGGGGCCTGGCTGGTCATCGAGCAGAAGGCCTCGGGCGGGGTCATGTTCGCCAGCTCGATCATGATGTCGCGCGCCCTGGCTCCAGTCGAGCTGTCGATCGCCAACTGGCGCGGCTTCGTCTCGGCCCGCGATGCATGGCGCCGGCTCGGCGAAATGCTGGCCTTCATGCCGGCACGCCCCGAACAGCTGGCCCTGCCCCTGCCCCAGCGCAGCCTGATGGTCGCCAATGTGACGGTCGTTCCGCCGGGCGAGAAGCGCGTCGTGGTCGACGGGGTCAGCTTCAACCTGACGGCCGGCCAGGGCCTGGGCGTCATCGGCCCCAGCGCCTCCGGCAAGTCCTCCCTGATCCGGGCTATCGTCGGCGTCTGGCTGCCGGTCCGCGGCGAGGTCCGCCTCGACGGTGCCGAACTGGACAGCTGGGACCCCGCCGTGCTCGGCGACGCCCTGGGCTACCTGCCACAGGACGTCGAGCTGTTCGACGGGACCATCGCCGAGAACATCAGTCGCTTCCTGGTCAATCCGGAGCCGGCCAAGGTCATCGACGCCGCACGCGCCGCCAATGTCCACGAGCTGATCCTGCGTCTGCCCGACGGCTATGACACCCAGATCGGTGAAGGCGGGGCCGCCCTGTCGGCCGGCCAGCGCCAGCGCATCGGCCTGGCCCGGGCCCTGTTCGGCAACCCCTTCCTGGTGGTGCTCGACGAGCCGAACGCCAATCTCGACGCCGAGGGCGAAGAAGCCTTGAATATGGCCATTTCGGGTGTTCGAAGCAGGGGGGGTGTGGTGATCATCGTCGCACACCGGCCGAATGTTCTCGCGACCATCGACTTTGTGCTCGTGATGCGTGACGGCCGGCAGCAGGCTTTCGGCCCGCGTGACGAGATCCTTGCCCAACTGATGAAACCCGCCGCTCCGGCGAGAACGATCAAATGACGACCGTACCTGCCGCAGACCGCCCGTCCATCCACAAGCACCTCAGGCTGATTGCCATCCTGAGCGGCGTGCTCGTATTCATCCTCGGCGGCTGGGCCGCCCTGACCAAGGTCTCCGAAGCCGTCATCTCGCGCGGCTCGCTGGTCAATGCCAGCTACGTCAAGAAGATCCAGCACCCGACCGGCGGCACGGTTCGCGAGATCAACATCCAGGAAGGCCAGAAGGTTCAGGCCGGCCAGCTGCTGATCCGCCTCGACGACGTCCAGGTCCGCGCCGCGCTGGCCATCACCCGCAGCAACATCCTGCAGCTGCGCGCCCGCCAGGCCCGCCTGCTCGCCGAGCAAGCCGCCGCGACCGGCGGGGCCATGCCCGCCAGCTTCAATCCGCAGGACCAGTCATCCGAGATGATCGCCCAGCTGGCCGAGGAGCGGCGGCTGATGGAAGCCCGCCGCGCCCTGCGCCTGCGCCAGAAGTCACAGCTCAGCGAGCAGGTGGCCGGCGAGTACCAGCAGGCTGAAGGCCTTCGGGCCGAGGGCCAGTCGCGCGAAAACCAGATGGGCCTCGTCAATGAGGAGCTGCAGGGCGTCCGCAAGCTCTACAAGGACGGCTATGCGCCGATGAGCACGCTCAAGGCGCTGGAGCGGCAGGCTGAAAACCTCGCCGGCGAGCGCGGGCAGTTCACGGCGCTCTCGGCCCAGGTCAACAACAAGGTCGCGGAGCTGCGCATGCAGGCCCTGCAGATCGACGCCCAGCACCTGTCGGAAGTTCTCACCGGCCTGCGCGACGTCGAGGCGCGCCTGCCGGAGCTGATCGAGAAGGAAGCCGCCCAGGTCGACCAGCTGAACCGGCTGGAGATCCGCGCGCCCCAGGCCGGCATTGTCCACGAACTGGAAGTCCACACCATCGGCGGTGTCGTCGGGACCGGCGAACCGATCATGCTGATCGTTCCCACCGATGACAGCCTGACGGTCGAGACCCAGGTCGCGCCTCAGTACATCACCCAGCTGTCGATTGGTCAGCCGGCCAGCGTCAAGTTCGTCGGCCTGGACCGCACGGTCCCGCAGATCGACGGAACCGTCAGCCGGATCGGGGCCGACCTCGTCGAGGATCGCCGCACGGGCGCCAGCTTCTATGTCGTCCGCATCGCCCTGCCCCGCAGCCAGGTGGCGCGCCTGGGCAATGTCAAGCTCGTGCCCGGCATGCCGATCGAGACCTATATCAAGACCGCCGACCGGACCGTTCTGTCCTACCTGCTCAAGCCTCTGGCCGAACAGCTCAGCAGAAGCTTTAGGGAGCGCTGATTGATGCGCCGTACGCTGCTGAGCGCGCTCGTCACACCGCTGATCCTGGCGGCGACCTGCGGCGTGGCCCGGGCCGAGACCCTGGCCCAGGCGGTCGGGGCTGCCTATGCCACCAATCCCAGCCTCGGTGCCGAGCGCGCCCGCCAGCGGACCTATGACGAGGACTATGTACAGGCCCGCGCCGGCTTTGGGCCGTCGATCAGCCTGACCGGTCAGACCAACGACACGCTCAAGCATATCGAAGACAAGCGGAACGGCAGCTACAGGGACAAGAGCGACACCAGTGAATGGTCCCTGCGCATGGATCAGGCCCTCTATAACGGCGGCCGCACCGGCGCGGCCGTCAACGCCGCCCGGGCCCAGATCCTGGCGGGACGGGAATATCTGCGGCTTGTGGAAAGCCAGGTCGTCTATGACGTGATCTCGGCCTATATGGCCGTCCTGCGCGATCAGGACCGGGTCAAGGTCTCGCGCGAGAACCTCGCCGCCCTCGAAGGCGAACTGACCGAGGCCAAGGCCCGCTTCGACGTCCGGCAGGTCACCCGCACCGACGTTGCCCAGTCGGAGGGACGCCTGCTCGGTGCCCAGGCCCAGCTGGCCTCCTATCAGGCCCAGCTGGCGATCTCGGCCGGCCAGTATGCCCGGATCGTCGGCCATGCGCCCGGCGAACTGGCCCCTGCCCCGGCCCTGCTGGAATTGCCGGCGAGCCTGGAGGAGGCCTTCGACGCCGCAGAGGCCGCCAATCCGGAACTCGGCCGCGCCAAATATGCGGAACAGGTGTCACGGGCCCGCGTCGAGCAGGCCAAGGGTGCCCGCCTGCCGACGGTCACGGCCAATATCCAGTACGGCTACGGCGACATCAGTGCCTTCAACGGCACCGGTCAGACGGCTGCCCTGCGCCGAACCGAGCAGTCGCTGGACTCGCTCTCGGCCAATGTCGTGGTCCGCGTTCCCCTGTTCCAGAGCGGCAGCCTGAGTTCGGCGGTCCGCCAGAGCATCGCCCAGAACGGCGTCGACGACATGACCATCGAACTGACGCGGCGGTCCGCGCTTCAGAACGTGGTCCAGGCGTGGAACCAGCTCTATGCGGCCCGCAGCGGCCTGGCGGCCTTCGAGGCCCAGGCCCGGGTCTTCCTGCTGGCCTATGAGGGTGTCCGCCGCGAAGAGCCGTTCGGCCTTCGCAGCCGCATCGAGGTCCTCAATGCCGAGCAGGAACTGCAATCGGCCCAGCTGCAACTGGTCAATGCACGCTACGACGAATATGTCGCGCGGGCCGCGCTGCTGGCCGCCACCGGCCGGCTGACCGCCGACAGCATTGATCCCTCGGCCAACGCCTATCAGCCCGATGCCTATTTCCGCAGTGTCCACCGCAAGGGGGCCCTGCCCTGGACGGCCCTGCTGCAGGGCATCGACAGTGTCGGCCTGAAGCCCGTCGGCAAGCCCGCGCCCTCGGATCTGAGCGACCTGCATCCGACGGCGGGTCCGGCCGGGCTTCCCCTGCTGCCGACCCCGACCGAGGCCCAGGCGTCAAAACCACTGCCGCCGATCGCGGGCCGGGTGATCCAGCCCTAGCGCGTCTCCCGATCGGCGCAAACCGGCCATCGGGTCCAGAAAAATTTTAAGCTTTTGATTTTGCGCCTTTTTCCCATCTGACTGATGCAGTCAGAGCGAAATGGGCGCTGTCGCCTCGCCCGAAGCGCCCGGGGAGGCCGGCGGAAAAGGCCCCGCCCCGTCCGGTCGCAGGCTTTTCCGCTTCAGCGGCGACACTCGTGGCGTCACCCCTCGAAATAGTCACTCCAGCCGGGGTGACGTTCGCCGCGAATGCGGCGCCAGATCCGGCGCAGAGTCCGGCCGATGAACGGCCAGGTCGCGGCGCCCAGGAAGTAGGTCAGTCCGAGAAGGGTTAGGAGCATCAAAAGCTTTGGCCCTCTTGCAGTCGGCAGGTCGCCGATGTCGCCATCACTAAACGTCTAGACTCTATAAGGTTGCAACTCTCTTAGAGCCAGATGCGGGCGTAATCGAGACCAAAGGCTGTCTCCACCGTCCTGCATGACAAACTTAGGGCAGATTGCAGGCGGGGCGAGCCCTGGGGCCCGCCGCGCCTGGTGTCAGACCAGCCAGAAATCGGACAGGGCCAGGGCTGGCTTGTTGGTCAGGGTGGCGATCTGCACCCGGTCTGCCGGGCTGCCGCCGTTGGCGTCGTAGAAGAGGTCGCCGGTCCCGGTGTCATAGAGCAGGGTCGCGTGGCTGTCGGCCGCCTGGGGCGAGGCCCCGGCCACGAAGCCCAGGTCGACAAGGCTGGAGACCCCGAAGGAAGAAGCCTGAAGGGTGATGTGGTCAATCCCGGCCTGGAAGTCGGCGATGCGGTCCACCCCCAGTCCCGGCCCATCGAAGCGGAACGTGTCGCCGCCGCCGCCGCCGATCAGCAGGTCGTTGCCGCCGCCTCCCGCCAGGGTGTCGGCTCCGGCGGCACCGATCAGGGTGTCGTTGCCACTGCCGCCGGTGATCGCCGTGCCTTCGACGCGCGCATAGCCGGTGAAGGCCTGCCCGCCATTATAGATCAGGGCCTCGACATTGGCCGCCGCCATGGCCTTGGTCAGGCTGGTGACCTGGGTGTCGTATCCGCCGCCAGCCAGCTCGACGACCGAGTCGCGGACATTGTCGACGACATAGGTATCGTTGCCGGCCCCGCCGACCAGACGGTCGCCGCCGAGGCCGCCATCCAGCCGGTCCGCTCCGGTTCCGCCCGTGATGACATTGTCCAGGCCATTGCCGGTACCGGAAAAGCCGCCGGTGCCGACATAGGTCAGGTTTTCAAGGTTCTCGGCCAGGACATGCGACAGAAGCGAGGTCCGGACCAGATCATAGCCCGCACCGACCGCCTCCATGACGACGTCGCCGGTATGGTCGACGACATAGATGTCGTTGCCGAGCCCGCCGATCAGGGTGTCGGGGCCGGCCGAGCCGGTCAGAACATCGTTTCCAGACGTGCCGTTGATCCGCGCGCCGGCCTCGGCGGGGGCATAGGCGCGAACATAGTCGACATCAAAGCTGGAGGCCGCGAGAGAAGCGGCGTCCGGTGTCCCGGCCCACGACCCGACCGCCAGGGTGACGACCAGATACATCGGCACGTTCATGTCGGCCGGTGTCGGCAGGCGATAGACCTCCGCGCCATCGACGTACCAGACGAGATCGTCCTTGTCCCAGAGCAGGCCATAGGTGTGGAAAGCGCTCGCGCCACCCGGCGTGAACACCGAGGAGCCGACCTGGCCGCCGGCGAGAGACGTGTGATGCAGGCTGGTGTTGTTGATGTCCGCCAGTTGGCCGCGGGCTTCCAGAATGTCGATCTCGGACCTGTCGCCCGGCTTGGTGGACAGAAGCCAGAAACAGGGCCACGCCCCCTGGCCGGCCGGCAGCCTGGCCCGCATCTCGAAATAGCCGTAGGTCTGGCTGAACGAGCTGACGCTCGAGAGCATGCCCGACACATAGTCAAAGGTCCTGGTGTCGGTCGGCCACATCGCGGCCTTTTCGGCGGCGGTGGAGGCCCGGGCCTGGATCGACACAACCCCATCATTGACGGAGAACGGGTTCAGACCCAGTGCGCCGGCGGTGCTGCCGGTGAAGGCCGGATCAACGAACATCTGAACTTCGCCCGTATAGTAGCCGATATAGTGGCTGGCCTTCGAGCCGAAGCCGCCGAAGCCGAATTCAGGCGCCCAGACGCCTGTGGCCGGGTTGCCGAGGGTCTGAAGTCTCAGGGTGTCGAACTCGTCGGCAAAGGTCAGCCTGAAGCGGGCCATGTCGATGGGAAGCTTGAAGTTATCCGCAGTGAAACTGTCGACAGACGTCGACCGGAAGGTGATGTCATCCGTCGCGGACAGCCGCAGCACAACGTCGCTGCCGACCTGGGTCATTGCGGCCCGAACGGCCTCGAAGGTGGTCAGGCCGTAGCCCTGCAGCCGGACATAGTCGAGGCCCGACGAAGCACCCGAGGTGAAGTCGGTGATGACGTCATGGCCAGACCCCGTTCCGAACACGAACATGTCGGAGCCGCCACCACCCACCAGGACATCATTTCCGGCCATGCCGATCAGATTTTGAGTATTGATGTCGCCGACAATGAGGTTCGAAAGAGCATTTCCGACGCCGGTATTACCGCTCTTCGGCGTGTATCCCCAGATGTAAAGGTTTTCGACGTTATCGGGCAGTATGTAGTGGGTCGTGGTCTTGACGGTATCGATTCCGCCTCCGGTGGCCTCGATCACCCTGCCGGCACTGTTCTGGACGATATAGGTGTCATCCCCGAGTCCGCCGACCAGGGTGTCGACCCCCGCCGACGCCTGAAAGGCGTCTGCGGCAGCGCTTCCGGTCAGAAAATCGTTGGCCGCCGTTCCAAGGACAAGCGCCAGGGGCCCCTTGCTCTGGGCTAAAACCGTGCCAGCATAGTCACGATAGACAGTCGCCGCCATCGATTAATCCCCGAACAGTGACCCCGAAAGCGGGCCAAATTACAGATTTCATCGATTTGATAGTAAACAGAATTCTCCATGTATACGAATATTCACAACATATCGCCAATCTGCGACAAACTACCGCGCTCTACGGTCAAGCTTACACATGAATTCTACTGTGACTTTCGTCGTAAATGTGACGGAACGACACAAACACAGGCATTAAAATTGCGAAGCCAGCACATGTTCTGGTCGCAGAGGGCCCACTTGTTCGAAGATGACGCTTCGGGGGTCGCGCCTGTTCTGAAGGGCGCCTCGCAGGAGGCGCAGGGCAGGCTGACCGGGCGGGTGTCGATGTCTAAACAGGCGGCCATCGCCGAAATTGATGCAAAAGCACGCTTGCGATCGGCCCGCCGGAGGGATTCCTGCGACTGTACAGCCCCCGCGATCCCACTTCCCGTATGTGCTGTTTCAGTACAGTGGCGAATTCGCCCGCATGGAGAATCAAACCGTTAGGTCGCTACCAAAACGTTATGGTGCAACGCAAACCCGCATCAGCGGTTGTTAACCAAGCCCGACGCCTTGGCATCGTTATTGCAAGTTCGCCTGTAATCGATGCCGTCCAGTAACCAGTAAATATTATCTGCCCTTGCGAGGACTAAAATGGCTGTGTTCTACGGCACAACAAAGGCAGATTATCTCACCGGCGGTCCGGAAGATGATATTTACTATGTCGACAATGCTGGCGATCAGGTTTTTGAGATCGCCGACAATGGGTTCGACATCGTTTACGCCTCGACATCATGGACGGCGACTGCCGGGTCATTCATCGAGCGCGTTGTTCTGAACTCAACCGGCAACTTCAACCTCAAGGGCAATGCCCTTTCGATGGAGCTGGTCGGCAACAGCGGCATCAATACGCTGGATGACGGAGGCGGTGCGAGTGTCCTGCGGGGCGGGGCCGGCAACGACACCTATCTGGTCCGCAATGCGGGCACGATCGTGATCGAAGCCGCCGGAACCGACTACGACACCGTCAGGACCACGCTGGATATCTATGTCCTGCCCGAGGCCGTCGAGTACCTCACCTATATCGGCACCGGTGCATTCCAGGGGACCGGCAACGCCCTGGTCAATGTCATCACCGGCGGCACGGGCAATGACACCCTGGACGGCGGCGCAGGCTCGGACCGACTGATCGGCGGCCTGGGGAACGATATCTATGTCACGGACAATGCCAGCGACACGCTCGTCGAGAATGTCGGCGAAGGTTTTGATACCCAGCTGACGACCCTCGGCAGCGCCAAGGCGGCGACCAATATCGAGGCCCTGACCTATATCGGTGCCGGAAACTTCACCGGCTTTGCCAATGCCACCGGGACCGTCGTGACCGGCGGGACGGGAGCCGACACGCTGTATGGCTCTGCCGTCTCTGACACCCTGACCGGCGGCCAGGGCAATGACAATCTCACCGGCAATGCCGGAAACGACTTCCTCGACGGCGGTGCAGGCCTCGACCGCGCCATCTTCGCCGGAGCCCGGGCCCGCTACACGGTCACGCCCGACGGGGCAGGTGGATACTACGTTACCGATTCACTGGCCGGTGGTGACGGGACCGACCGGCTGGTCGGGATCGAAACCCTGGTGTTCAATGACGGTCAGTCGACCCCGGAGGCGCTGGCCCAGAGCGCGACCCTGACGGGCGACGCCAACCCCAACCTGATCATCGGAGCCCAGGGTGCCGATACCCTGGACGGGGCCGGAGGGGCTGACACCCTGATGGGTGGCGCGGGCAATGACGTCTATCTGGTCGACAGTGCGGCCGATGTCGTGGTCGAGCTGGCCAATGAAGGCCTGGATACCGTTCGCTCCACGGTGACCTACAGCCTGGCGACCGCCGCCAATGTCGAAGCCCTGGCCCTGATGGGTCTGGCCAACATCAACGGCACCGGCAACAGCGCCGCCAACAGCCTGACGGGCAACGACGGCAACAATGTCCTCGACGGCGGGGCCGGCAACGACACCCTGACGGGCGGCAAGGGCAATGACACCTATGTCGTCGACTCGGTCGGCGATGTCATCGTCGAGCTCGCCGGCGGCGGCGCGGACACGGTTCGCACCACGCTGTTGACCTATTCCCTCGGCGACAACCTGGAAAACCTGACCTTCTCCGGTGCCGGACCGTTCCGGGGTTACGGAAACGCCCTGGCCAATGTCCTGACCGGGGGGTCGGGTGCCGACACCCTGGAAGGCGGCCTCGGCAACGACACCTATGTGATCACCAATGCCAAGGCCCGCATCGTCGAGGCCGCCGGTGCCGGAACCGACAGCGTCGTTTCCACCGTCAGCTACCAGCTGTCCGACAATGTCGAGACCCTGCGCCTCTACGGAACCGGCGTTAATGGCGCGCGCCTCACGGGAGTCGGCAACACCCTGGCCAATACGCTCGCCGGCGATGCCAACAACCAGGTGTTCATCGGTCTCGGCGGCGCTGACACCCTGACCGGCGGTGGCGGCTATGACGAGTTCGTCGTCGCGCCGGGCTCCGGCCAGGACGTGATCACCGATTTCTCGGTCGGTGCCGGCGGCGACAAGGTCCGGATCGAGGTTCCCGGCTTTTTCGATCTGGCGACCATCAAGGCGCAAATGAGCCAGGTCGGCGCAGACGTTCTGCTGGACCTGACCAATGGCGACAGCGTGCTGTTCCGCAACACCAGCCTCGAAGCCTTCACGGCCGACAATTTCCGGGTGACGCTGGATACCCGCGACCTGCAACTGGTGTTCTCGGACGAGTTCGACAACCTGTCCCTGACCGATGGCGCCTCCGGGGTCTGGCAGACCACCTATGGCTATCGCGGGGCCGGCCCGGTCAGCAGCCACGTCCTGCAGGCGACCGGTGAAAAGCAGTTCTATGTCGACGCCGCCTATGCCGGCACCGGCACCGACCCGCTCGGCATCAACCCCTTCTCCGTGGACAGCGGCGTCCTGACGATCCGTGCCGCCCGCACCACCGCCGCCCAGAAGGAAGTCCTGTACGGGTTCGACTATGTCTCGGTCCTGCTGACGACCCAGACCTCCTTTGCCCAGACCTACGGCTATTTCGAGATGCGGGCCAAGCTCCCGAACGCGGGCGGGGCCTGGCCGGCCTTCTGGCTGCTGCCGGTCAGCGGCAGCAATCCGCCCGAAGTCGACATTCTGGAAACCAAGGGCGGCGACCCGAACAACACCTATATGACGCTGCACAACGCGTCCCTGCCCGGCAAGGCCGTCAACGACATCGCCTACACGCCGAACGCGGCCGGCGAGTTCCACACCTACGGCCTGCGGTGGGACGCCAGCTTCATCACCTGGTACATCGACGGTGGCGAGGTCTACCGGATCCCCACGCCAGCGGACATGAACCAGCCGATGTACGTCCTGGTCAATCTGGCGGTCGGCGGGACCTTCGGCGGGGTGGTGGACGATGCGGCGCTGGCGGCTACGGGCTTCCAGCTCGACTATATCCGGGCCTATGCGATCCAGGGCGTGACGATCAGCGACCCCGTCGTCGGCCAGGTCTTCGACGGCTCCAGCACAGCGACGGTGGTCGCCGGCCTCGGCGATGACACGATCATCGGCTGGGTTGGCGCGCCCCTCGCCTTCAGCGTCAACGGCGACTATTATGGCCGCTCGGGTTACGACAAGGTCGTCTATAGCGGCCTCAGCAGCGAGTACTCTGTCTTCAACGACGGCCATGGCGGCTACTTCGTCGTCAACAAGGACGGTGCCGGCGGCGCCGACCACCTGTCTGCCATCGAAGAGATCGTCTTCGCCGACAGCCAATCCAGCCTCTCGGCCATCGCCCAGGGCATCTACCTGCAGGGCTCACGGTTCTCGGAATCGCACACGGGCGGGTCGGGCAATGACCTGATCGTCAGCTACGGCGGCAATGACACGCTGAACGGCGGGCTCGGCAACGACACGCTGGCCGGGGGCTCGGGCAATGACGAGATCAACGGCAATGACGGCTCCGATACCGTCGTCTTCTATGGCATCCGCAGCCAGTACGCGATCTATGACGACGGTGCGGGCGGGCTCAATGTCATCGATCTGGCCAATGGTCTGCCCGACGGCTACGACCACCTGACCAATGTCGAGTTCCTGAAGTTTGCCGACAAGACCGTGGCGGCCTCGGTCGCGACGGGCATCACCGTCAACGGAACCGACGCCGCCAACGACCTCTTCGGCACCTACGGCTATGACACCCTGAAGGGCGGCCTGGGTGACGACACCCTGCACGGCGGCGACGCCATCGATACGGCCGTGTTCGCCGGCGCGCGCAGCAACTACCTCGTGCTCGGCGACGGCGGGACCTCCTATTTCGTCATCGACCTCGTCAATGGCGAGGGCATGGACCGCCTGTTCGACATGGAGGTGCTGCAGTTTGCTGACGTGACGGTGAACATCAGCGACACGGTGACCGGACTGCGCGCCGTCGCGACGGCTGACCCGGACTCGATCCTCGGCGGCACCGGCAGCGACCAGTTGTTCGGCCTGGCCGGCAACGACACGGCTGACGGCGGCATGGGCGATGACAGCTTCACCGGCGGCGACGGCGATGATGTGTTCAATGCCGGCGGCGGGATCGACATGGCGGCCTTCGAAGGCCCGCTCAGCCGCTACGACATCTGGGCCGAAGGCAATGTCTTCAAGGTTCGCGACCTGACGGGTACCGAAGGCCTGGATACCCTGTTCGATCTCGAGCAGCTGAAGTTCAGCGACCAGATCGTGTTCGCAGCCGATGTGGCACGCGGGATCGAACTGATCGGTAACACCAGCGCCAATACCCTGACCGGCTCGGCCGGTGCCGACACCCTGGATGGCGGCGCAGGGCGCGACCGCCTGATCGGCGGAACCGGTGGCGATCTCCACAAGGTCGACAACAGCCGGGACGTCGTGGTCGAAGCCTTTGGCGAAGGCAACGACACCGTGCTGACCACCGTCTCGTTCACGGCCACGGCCGGTTCACAGATCGAGCATCTGGTGGCGTCGGGCACCTCGTCCATCAGCCTGACCGGCAATTCGTACGCCATGGAACTGGTCGGCAACGGCGGCTCCAACACGCTCAGCGACGGCGGCGCTGCGGATACGATGCGCGGCGCGACCGGCAATGACACCTACATGGTCACCAACGCCGGAACGATCGTCCTGGAACTGTCAGGCGAAGGGTCAGACACGGTCAGGACCAACCTCTCGGGCTACACCCTGACGGACAATGTCGAGACGCTTCGCTATACCGGCCTGGATACCTTCTTCGGCATCGGCAATGACGGGGCCAATTCCATCGTCGGCGGTGGCGGCGATGACACCCTGATGGGGGCCGGCGGCAATGACACCCTGGTCGGGGGCCTGGGCTCGGACCTGTTCGGCTTCGCGGGCCTGACAGACGGCGTGGACCGCATCAGTGACTTCGTGGTTGGCGTCGACCACATCGGTCTGAAGGCTACCGCCTTCGGCGTCGCAACCCTCGCGGACCTCAACTTCATCAGTGGCGTGAACCCGTTCGCGGTCGATGACCGGCCGACCGTTCTCTATGACACCAAGACCGGCGCGCTCTATTTCGATGCCGAGGGCAGCACGGACCGGGTGCAGATCGCTGTGATCAGCAATGCCCCGTCCTTGACCCATTCGGATATCGCCCTGTTCTAAGCCTGGCCAGCGGGCCGGACCCCGACCGCCGGTCGCACCGCCTGGTGCGGCCGGCGGTTTGCGTTTGACCGCAGCTCTGGCCGTGGACACGAGGGACCGTCTCTCCGCTGCGACAGGCCCGACAGCGCCGTGAGCGGCGAGGCGCTTTTGCATCGGGCTTCGGCCGCCCAGGGCGGGCGGGACCGCGGCCTCGGGATGGACAAGTATAAGCCTTATAGTTAAGCTCCAAAAACCACAATTCAATCCATATTCTATAGTAAAATTAAGTCGAATAACGGCGATACGCCTCTTTGATTGCGGTTAACTCCCCGATTACCAACAGTATATAACTAAGTCATAATGTCGCGGCGCGGATATATTAGTTGCCCATTATCCATTGAAAGCCAATCTGCCAACAACGGCCACCCCCAGGCCCTGCAAACACATGGCTCAGACAATGGATTATTTCAATTATACTGGAAACATTGCGGCGCAGTCTGGTGTGTCCAAGCGCACCTATACTGGGACCTCGGCAGCCGACAATTTTCTCGGCACCGATCTGAACGAGGCCTTTATTGGAAATCTGGGTGCCGACACCTTGGCGGGCGGCGCGGGCGACGACCTCTATGTCGTTCAGAACAGCACGACACTCGTCATCGAGGGGGCCAATGCCGGCATCGACACCGTCAAGGTGACGATGGACTACGTGCTTCCCGAAAATGTCGAGAACCTGGTGATGTACGGCCAGGGTTCGCGCAGCGGCTACACCGGCCTCGGCAATGCCCTCAACAACCTGATGCTCGGGGACGCCAACAACCAGACCCTGAACGGTCTCGGGGGCAACGACGTTCTGGCCGGCAATGGCGGCTCGGACACCTTCGTCTTCGGCCGCGGCGGGGGCCATGACGTGATCACGGACTTCACCACCGGCCCGGGGACCGGCGCGGATGTCGTGCGGCTCCAGGACTTTGGCCTGACCCGCTTCGACCAGGTCAAGGCCGCGATGAGCCAGGTCGGCGCAGACGTCGTCCTGACCCTGGCGGCCGGCGATGACATCACCTTCCGCAACGTGTCGCTGGAGTCGTTCACGAGCGAGAACTTCAAGCTCTCGATCGACGTGAGCAAGTACACCCTGACCTTCCATGACGAGTTCAACGCCCTGAGCCTCCAGACCCTGGGCAAGGCCGGCACGGGGACCTGGGCTACCGAGTTCGGGTTCGCCGGCTGGGGTTCAAAGGTCAGCCACTACATCGGCGAGTCGACCGGCGAGGACCAGATCTATGTCGACCCGAGCTATGCCGGTACGGGATCAAGCCCGCTCGGCATCAACCCCTTCTCGATCAAGAACGGGGTTCTCACCATCACCGCGACCGCCAATACCGTCGAACAGAAGGCCGCGCTGTACGGTCTGGACTATTCGTCCGGCCTGCTGACGACCCGAACCTCCTTCCAGCAGACCTACGGCTATTTCGAGATGCGGGCCCAGATGCCGACCGGCACGGGTGCCTGGCCGGCCTTCTGGCTGTTCTCACCGCTGGGGACCCAGGAACTCGACATCCTCGAAGTGGTCAGCGAGAAGCCCAACCTGATCACCATGTCGGTCCACGACAAGTCCTATCCCACCGGGGCGGTGGGCGGGTCATCCTACCTGACCGACGCCCAGACCGCCTTCCACACCTACGGCCTGCTCTGGACCGCTGAAACCCTCACCTATTTCATCGACGGCGTAGCGGTCTATTCGCTCCCGACGCCCGCCAACATGCACGGTCCGATGTACCTGCTGCTGAACCAGGCCGTGGGGGGCTGGGCGGCTACGCCCGATCCCGCCAACATGCCCAGCGGTTTCCAGGTCGACTATGTGCGGGCCTACAGCCTAGAGGCTCCGGCAGCCCCGGCCCAACCGCCTGTGACCGCACCGACGGGCGGCACAGGTGGATCCCCGGCCACACCGCCTGCGCCGGAAACGACGATCAGCACGGCCCTGGCGGCCTACACCCTGAGCTCGACCGCAAACCACCTGAACTATTCGGGGACGGCGGCCTTCAGGGGCAATGGCAACGACCTGGCCAACCAGATCTCGGGCGGAGCCGGCAATGACCTGCTCGACGGCGGCCTGGGCGCCGACACCCTTTCAGGCGGAGCCGGCAACGACACCTACCTCGTCGACTCGGCCACCGACGTCGTGATCGAGGCCCTGAACGGGGGCTACGACCTCGTCAAGGCGACGGCAGCGACCTACGCCCTGTCGGACAACATCGAGAACCTGACCTTCACGGGAACCGGCACCTTTGCCGGCAAGGGCAACGATCTGGCCAATGTGATCACCGGGGGCACCGGCAATGACACCCTGGACGGCGGCGCGGGCGCAGACCGCCTGGTCGGTGGCCTGGGGGATGACACCTACTATGTGGACAGCCTCAGGGATGCCGTCGTGGAGAACGCGGGCGAGGGCTATGACACCCAGATCACGACCCTGGCCAGCGCCAAGGCCGCCGCCAATGTCGAGGCCCTGATCTTCAACGGCACCGGCAACTTCATCGGCTATGCCGGCGCGGCGGGAACCGCCATGACCGGTGGCGCAGGCAATGACACCCTGATGGGAGCCGCAGCCGCCGACACCCTGAACGGCGGCGCGTGAGCCGACATCCTATCCGGGGCCGCGGGCGACGACCTCTACGTCGTCGACAACGGCGGCGATCGGGTTACCGAGCTGGCTGCCGGAGGCTTCGACACCGTCAAGACCTATCTGGCGAGCTACACCCTGACCAGCGAGGTCGAGGCCCTGACCTTTGCCGGGGCCGGCACCTTTACCGGAACGGGCAATGCGTCGGGCAACCTGATGACCGGCGGCACGGGCAACGACACGCTGTCGGGCCTGGGCGGCGCGGACACATTGGACGGGGGCCTGGGTGCCGACCGCCTGATCGGTGGAGTGGGCGACGACCTCTATGTCCTCGACAATATCGGCGATGTCGCCGTCGAAGGGGTCGGTGAAGGCGTCGATACGATCCGGACCGGGCTGGCGACCTTTATCCTCGGTGCCAATCTCGAGAACCTCGTCTACAGCGGCGCCCAGGGGTTCAGGGCCACAGGCAACGACCTGGGCAACCAGATCACCGGTGGCGCGGCCAATGACCTGATCGACGGTGGTCTGGGCGCGGACACGCTCATCGGCGGCCTGGGCAGCGACACCTATTTCGTCGATCAAACCGGCGATGTGATCATCGAGGGACTGAACGGCGGCTATGACCTGGTGAAGACGACCGCCAATGTCTACGCCCTGTCCGACAATCTCGAGACCCTGACCTTTACCGGCACCGGTGGCTTTACCGGGACAGGCAACGGCCTGGCCAATGTCATTACCGGCGGCGCGGGCCAGGACCTTCTGGACGGCGGGGCCGGGGCCGACAGGCTGGTGGGCGGTCTGGGCAACGACACCTATATCGTCGACAGCGCCAGCGACGCGATCGTCGAGCTGGCCGGTGAGGGCTATGACACCCAGATCACCCTGCTGGGCTCAGCGATCGCGGCGACCAATATCGAGGCCCTGACCTATGGCGGGACGGGTAACTTTACCGGCTATGCCAATGCAGCAGGAACGGCCCTTACCGGCGGCGGCGGCAACGATACCCTGGTCGGCGGGATCGGGGCGGATGTTCTGAACGGCGGTGCCGGCAACGATGTGCTGACCGGCGGAGCGGGTGCCGACACCTTCCGGTTTGAGAACCTCGGGTCGGGAGTTGACCGCATCACGGACTTCCAGGCCGGTCTTGACCATATCAGCCTGAAAGGCTCGGCCTTCGGGATCAGCAGTCTCGCCGAGCTGTCTTTCGTCAGCGGCATCGCGCCCCATGCGGCCGACAGCCATGCGGCCCTGCTGTATGACACGGCCACGGGCGGGCTCTTTTATGACGCCACGGGTGGCGACCCGGGGGACAAGGTCCAGATCGCGACCCTGTCAAACAAGGCCAGCATCAGCCTGACTGATTTCTGGCTGGTCTAGGCCTTCAGGCCGGAGAACACCCGGCGGAACCGGAACACCAGGGAGGAGGCGGGTTCCTGAGGAGCCCGCCCCGGCCTTGCGTCAGTACGACCCTTCGCGGAGCAGAACCGCCGGCAGGGTCTTCAGAAGGATGTAGCAGTAGAGCGAGAAGGACTTGCGCTTGGCGTACAGCACGTCGAGGGCGACCCGGCGGCGGTACGAGACATTGTTGCGACCGCTGACCTGCCAGAGGCCGGTCACGCCCGGCAGAACCGAGCAATAGCGCGGGAAGGCGCGTCCATAACGGACCACTTCGGAGTCCACGATCGGGCGCGGACCAACCAGGCTCATCTCGCCCCGGAGCACGTTCAGCAGCTGGGGCAGTTCATCCAGGCTGGACTTGCGAAGGAAAGCGCCCAGCGGCGTGATGCGCGGATCGTTGCGCAGCTTGTGATCGGCGGCCCATTCGCGGCGGGCATCTTCATCGCGGGCCAGCAGGGCCGCAAGGCGCTCGTTGGAGTCGGTCACCATGCTGCGGAACTTCAGGCAACGGAACTTCTTGCCATGCCGGCCGATGCGCACGTGCCCGAACATCACCGGGCCACCGTCCTGCAGCTTGATCGCGATGGCGACCATCAGCATCAGCGGAGCCAGGAAAACCAGCGCGATGGACGCGATGACCAGATCGACAATCGTGGAAAGCTCGATCTTCATCGTCTTGGATGGAACCTGTTTGTCCGTGCCCATCGCCGACATGATTTTACCGGCATCAATGGGTGTTTCAATCCCGTACATGACTGAACCCCTCCAAGCTCTGTTTCAACCGAGTCACACCTAGCAAGCCCTGTGCCGCCCGAACTGGAACGGCACCCCCCGGCTTGTCAGACGCTCCATCGCACAACGCCCAAACTTACAGTACGCGCCAGGCCGAACGAGGTTCTTTGCACTCCCTCGCACAAAGCTTCGTCCGAGCCAAGCACCCCCAACCCCGACAGCATCGTCGCCGGAGCAGGGCTGTGTTTGAGAGCCCCGCATACGACAATAGAAACGTTCAATCATGGTGAAGGCGGAGCTTCCCAGCGATCAAACAACGGCGCGAACTAAGCTCGCCGAAAAACCAAATATTACCGTCAATAAACCATGCCCGGTAGAACTTTGAACAGCCTTTTAATTTACATTCGAGGGCAAGAAGGAGACTCGCTTATGGCTCAGCCGAAATTTAAGGCGGACATGATCACTCCGCGCGCGAACGAAACGTTCATTCGCGCGGCGGCCATTGCCGATTCCCCCCATGCCAGCCCTGCCCGCATGCTGCAGGACAGCCTCGAAACGGCCTTCAATGGCGACACGGCCCGATGGTCGGCCCGGCGTTCGGCCGCCTTTATCGTCAGCTTCAATCTCGTTGCCTGGGCGATGATCGGCACCGGGATCATGCGTTTGCTGGGCTAGATCTGACACGACGACACACCCGTTCGCGGGCCAGACGACGATCCCAGGGGCCCTTCGGCCCCTGTTTTCGTTTGGAATGACCCGCAGCGACAATCCCGTTTGTGCCAGAATGGCACTGGCGATTGACAGTGGCATGACGCCCGCCCCCGGCAGCCCGGCCCTCCATCCGCGCACGAAAAGGGCGGAGATGCTGCCATCTCCGCCCCCTCGTCGTTCGGCCGGTTTGTGGTGCCTAGAAAAGGCGTTCCTTGATCCGGATCGTGTCACCCGGAGCGACCGGCAGCGAGCTGTTCAGGGGATATTCCTTGTCCGAGGCTTCCTCGCCGTGGCGGACGATGACCTTTCGCGTATTGGCGCGATAGGTGAACCCGTTAGCCATCGCGACGGCGTTCATCACGGTCAGGCCGTTGGCGTACGGATATTCACCCGGCTTGTTGACCTCACCGAGGATGTAGAACGGACGATAGGTCGAGACCTCGACGCTGACGCGCGGATCCTTCAGGTAACCGCCGCGCAGCGCGTTCGAGATACTGGCCTGCAGCTCGCTGGGGGTCAGGCCCATGGCCTTGATCTCGCCGATCAGCGGCAGGGCGATGGTCCCGGCACCTGAAACCTCGAAGTCTCCGGACAGGGATTCTTCGCCGTAGGTGATCAGGCGGATCTTGTCGCCGGCTCCGAGGCGATAGCTCCCCGTTACGGCCGCCGGCGTTTGCGCCTGGGCGATCGACGGGGCCATGGTCATGACGGGAGCCGCGATCATGGCGGCCAGACCAAGACCCAGCGTCACGATGGGTTTCATCGACAAGAACATTCAAGTCCCCCTGTTTCATTCGTGAACGGCGCAGTCATCTTCAGGCGACCAGGACGCAGACACGATCATTTAAAGGCGCAAGGCCGTTTCATGACCTATAATGCATAATATCAGCTGGGAGCTGAACGGAAGCTGAATTCGACAGGATTCAATGAGTGCTTTCTGCCGGCTTCTGAAAATCAGCACCCGTTCACAGCTTTGCGCCATGCCGGGCAGCCCGGTCCAGGCCGCCTCGTGACCCGGCGATCAGAGCTCGCCCGCACCGTCCGGGCCGTCTGCCGCCGGCCCGCCGACCGACACCTGCATCAACTCCCGCTGCGACCCCTGCAGGCGCAGGGCGGTCAGGACACCGGTCGCGAACGCGCCCGTATCGACGCCGATCTTGTTGCTGTCCAGGTCGACCGCGCTGATCGGCGTATGGCCGTGGACCACCACACTGTCGTCAAGCCAGGGCTTGCGCAGGAAGTCGTCCCGGATCCAGAGCAGGTCGGCTTCCGTCTGCTCCTCGATCGGACGACCAGGTCGCAGACCGGCGTGAACGAAGATGTAGTCGCCGAACACCAGCAGGGTCTTCAGGCTGCGGAGAAACGCCAGGTGAGCGGCGGGCAGGGCCTCGGCCAGCTGGTTGCGGATCTCGGTGAGGTCAGACGGCTGCGGGCTCCGTGGCGCACCCACCCCATAGGAGGCCAGGGCTTCGATCCCGCCGTGGGAGAGCCAGGGCGCGCCGCCGACCGGGTCGGAGAGAAAATTCAGCAGGGCCTGTTCGTGATTGCCCTTCAGGGCCCGGAGCGTCAGCCCCGTCGATGTTTCGAAATTCAGAATGGAGTCGATGACGCCGGCTGACGACGGCCCGCGATCAATATAGTCGCCGAGCAACACTACGAGACCGCGCTGGCGCGGAACGCAGCGCGCATGGTCGTTGCGGATCTTCTCGACCAGCATATCGAACAGATCGAGGCGACCATGGATGTCGCCAACGGCATAGACCACCCAGCCCGCCGGAATCGCCGCGACCTTGGTCGTCTTGGGCCGCCGGAGCAGGTCGAGCAGCGCAATGTTGAAAGTCCTCCGGTGCGCATGGGCCGGCCAGAATCGTCAAGCCACCGGGCGTGTCCGACCTTGCATACCCATTTGCGGTCAAGACGCGCCGCCGACTGGGGCGGCGGGTCAGGCACCGGCGGACAGGGTGAACCCGCCCGCCGGTCCTACCGACTAGTTGCTGGTGTAGTAGCTCTTGTAGGAGCCGTAATAGTAACCGGCATCGCCATAACCCGAGCGGGCCTGTTCGCGGATATTGACCTGGGTCAGGGCCACGCCCGTCAGGCGGGCACCGACCGACTGCAGAAGGCGCAGACCGGCCAGAACCGCATTCCGGTGCGTGTGGCGCCAGCGGGTCAGGTACAGCACGCCGTCGCTCTTGGGAGCCAGGATCCGGGTATCGGCAATCGCGAGCACGGGGGCCGTGTCGAGCAGGACGTAGCGGAAGCGCTGGCGCAGGGCCACGATCAGCTCGTCCATGGCGGCCGAGCCGAACACATCCTGGACAACCGGGTCACCCTTGGCGATCGGCAGGAACACGGCGCTGGTCAGGTCGTCGCGCATCAGGCAGCGGTCCAGCGGAACCTTGCCCGAGAGGGCCTCGAGCAGACCGACGGTCGGCTCGTGCTGGGACACGCGGTGCAGGTTGCGGCGGCGCAGGTCGCAGTCGACCACGACCACCGAGTCCCCGGCCAGGGCCATGGTCCGCGCCAGGCAGACGCTGGTGGTGGTCTTGCCTTCACGGGGCAGCGACGAGGTGATGGTGATCACCCGCGACCCTTCACCCGGCACCGAGGCCAGCAGCGAGGTCCGCAGATTGCGGAAGCCTTCGGCGAAGGCCGACAGCGGCTTCTCGACGATGTAGCGGGTGGGCGAGGCCTTGCGGGCCGCTTCACCGCCGATGGTCGAGGACAGCAGCAGCAGGGAGCCCAGGTTCGGCAGGTCGAGACGCTGCTCGATGTCCGACGAGGTGGAGAAGCCGGTGTCCAGCAGTTCCAGGATGATCAGCAGTGCCAGGCCGGCGACGATGGCGGCGACGAAGCCCAGCAGCAGGATCACGGGCACATTGGGCGAGCTCGGAACCGAGGGGGCCTTGGCACGCGACAGGACGCGGGCGTCAGACTGTTCGATACCCTGCTGGGCCGTGGTCTGCTTGAAGCGGTCGAGGAAGGATTGGTAGAGGGTGCGGACCGACTCGGCGTTGCGCTCAAGTTCGTTCAGGCGGACCGAGGCGGCGTTGTTCGACGCCAGGGTCCCGCGCGAGCGGCCGAGGCTGCTTTCGAGCGAGGCAACCTGGCCCTGGGCCGCCTGGGCCTTGGCCTGCAGGTTCGAGATGATCCGGCGGATTTCGGCCTGGATCTGGATATCGATGTCGTTCAGCTGGGCCCGCGCCTTTTGCAGGGCCGGATATTGCGGGCCATAGCGGCCTTCCATCTCGGCGACCTGACGGCTGATCTCGGCACGCTGGCTGCGCAGCTGCTGCACGACCGGCGAGTCCAGCGCGCCGCCCACGTCGTCACCCGACGAGCCACGGGCCAGCTGGGCACGGGCCGTGTTGTACTGCGAAGCCTGGGCCGCAGCCTCGGCGCGCGATTCCGCCAGGCGGGTATTGAGGTTGGAAATTTCCTGCTCGGTGAGCGTATTGCCTTCGGCGCTCATCAGGCCGTTGGCGGCCTTGTATTGCTGCACCTGGGCTTCGGCCTGCTCGACCTGGGCCCGGAGACCGTTGAGGCGCTTGTCCAGCCAGTCGCTGGCCCCGCGGGTCGCCTCGAACTTGCTGTCGAGCTGCTCGAACACATAGCGGTCCGCAAACGCATTGGCGATCTTGGCGGCCATCTGCGGGCGCTCGGATTCGAACTCGATATTGATCACATAGGTCAGGCCCGAACGGCTGACCTTGAGGCCGCGCAGGACGGTGTCGACCACTACCTCATGGTCGCGCTGCTTGTCGGCGGCCGTGACCGGCGCCTTGGAGGTCTTGCCGAGCAGACCATCCAGCGAGGCCATCATGCCGGGCTTGCGAAGGCGCGGGTTGAACTCGGGATCCTGGCCGAGCTGCTGCTGGCGGACGACCTTTTCGGCGAGGGCGCGGGACCGCAGCACCTCGACCTCGGTGTCAACCACGCTGGTGTCCGCCGTCAGGCTGGACATGACCTGCTGCAGGTCCAGAACGTTCTGTTTGCGCGAGTCCAGCATGACCTGCGCCGTCGAGGTATAGTGTGGCGTCGCCTGAAGGGTCAGAAGGATCGCCAGACCAAAGACAACGAGGGCGGCCGCCCAGAAAGCGCGGGCCCGGCGACGGAACATCGCCAGATACCGACGCAGATCGATCTTGGGCAATCCGATCTCGTTATTGGAGTCGGAGATAACGGCCTTGGGCGTGCGAGCGTCCATACTCAGATCCTCAGTTCAAGCGCCGCTAGTGAGTGCTGGTTCGCGTCGAACAGCCCTTCATACGAGTTCTCAATCAGAGCGCGTTGACTTAACCTTAGACCGGCTCTGGTTAGCGAGACGTTAGAGACGTTAGAATTTGTAGGTCGTCGTCAGATAGAAGCGGTTCGTAGAGAAGTTGGTCCCCTTCTCAGACCCCGAAGAGTCCTGCTTGAGCCACTCGTAGCCGCCTTCCAGTCCTACCGTACGATTAAGAAGGTAAGTTACGCCTACACCGGCCGAGGGCCGTTTGTCGGTGCGCTTGATAGCACCCTTGAAGTCGTTCTTCTGGTAACCAACGCGCCCGCTGAGCAGGATGTTGCGCCGGAACTCATAGTCGGCGCGCAATTGGCCGGACGTGAGCAGGAAACCGGCAGCGCCGGCGAAATCGGTGTCTTCAATGCTCTGGGCGGCGACAGCCGACACCGTCAGCTGCGGCAGCGGGAAGTATTCCAGCCGGCCCCGCACCGAGGTTCCGTTGACGTCCCTGAAGGCGGCAGAGTCATAGGCCTGACGGGAATAGCCGACCGCCACGTCGCCCCGGATCAGGCTGGTGACGTCGAAGCTGGCCCCGAGCGCCGCATCGACGCCCTTGGAATCGCGCGAGTCGAGGCCGCTGCCGTTCTTGTACTTCCGGGCATTGGCCGACAGACTGACAAAGACCGAGGTCGCGCCGCTGACCGCATATTCGGCCCGGCCGTTCAGGGAGCTGGCGACGCGGTCGCGGTCACGACCGGCGATCTTGCCGCCACCGATGGCGTCGACGTCGGAATACTTCAGGTCGCGAACGTCCGCCGAAGTCACGAGGCGGACGCGGCTGAGATCCTTGACACCGCCGACATAGGCCTTGGCGACCTTGAAGCGCACCGGCTCGGCCGCGCTGGGCGGAGCCGAGATCGAGGTGCGGGATTCGGTCGTCTGCTCGTAGGACGTGCCGCCCTGGAATGAGGTTCCGCGACCGGCGTCGAAGCGGCCGTTGCCGCCGAACGCCCAGTCAACCGCATCTTCGCGCGGGTGGTCCAGGTAGCTGCGGCTATCGAGGCGGGCGAAGGCCGACACATAGTGACTGGCCCACTGGGTCTCGGCGAGGACCGCCGGCCGGAAGCTGACGACGGCGTCGGCCTGGCCGGCAGCCTTGGCATAGATGTTGTCGTCGCTGGTAAGGCTGGCCGAAACGGTCGGATGCAGCATCAGGCTCTGCCAGCGGACACCGCGGGGATCCCATTCGGGCCGGGCCCGCTGGAGAACGCCCGTACTGCGTCCGCGCGCAAACAGGCCGGTCCGCTCGCCCATGGCGCTGCCGAAATCCGCCGTCTGGTCGCCCGGAATGCGATAGGCCTGGGCCTGGGCTCCGGTTGCGGTCGCCACCAGGGCGAGCGCGGACACGCAAACCATCAATCCTGAACGCATCAACAGACCCTATCGTTCGTCGCGCACCGACCGGCGCAGCCCCGGTCCTTGATACCCTATCAAGGACGGACTTCAATCCTCACGCGACCAGCCGTGTCCTTTTGGAAGCACGGAAAGGTCTTCGTGCAGCATTTCTGTCGCAAAGACGCCGCTATTCGTTAACGAATGGTCTCGGAAGTTCAATTTTAACATCCATTGCGCAATCTCTTCGTGCATCCGCACCGGAGGCCTCCTAGTAGGGTCTCGACCTTTCACAAGGAGATCGACTTGCGCGTAGTGATGATCGGCACGGGCTATGTTGGACTGGTGTCCGGGGCGTGCTTTGCAGACTTCGGGCACGTGGTGACGTGCGTGGACAAGGATCCGGGCAAGATCGAGCGCCTTGAGCGCG
>Ga0187844_10000388_pt1 | contig 34352 bp, 32 predicted proteins | sample SpaLakP09_SKY_50_FD_134517 | JGI IMG/M metagenome (GOLD analysis project Ga0187844, IMG submission 134517) | Oligotrophic lake water microbial communities from Sparkling Lake, Wisconsin, USA - SP09_SKY_50 | ecosystem: Environmental > Aquatic > Freshwater > Lake | place: USA: Sparkling Lake... | reverse complement strand
GAGCAGAACCAGCTGCCCACCGGCCTGCACCTGGGCCTGGGCGTGCGCACGGTGGCCACCAGCCGCAACTTCGTGCAGGGCAGCCTGCAGGAGTCCAAAAACAACCTGGACGTGGCCATCAACGGCAACGGTTTCCTGGAAGTGACCATGCCCGACGGCACCATCGGCTACACGCGCGACGGTTCGTTCCAGGTCGATGCCCAGGGCCGCCTGGTCAACTCCAGCGGCCTGCCCGTGGCCAACGGCATCACCGTGCCCGCCAACGCCACCAGCGTGAGCATCAGCGCCGACGGCGTGGTGTCGGCCACCGTGCCCGGCAACACCCAGCCCCAGCCGCTGGGCAACCTGGCCATGTCGTCGTTCATCAACCCGGCAGGCCTGGAGCCCATCGGCCAGAACCTGTTCAAGGAATCGGCCGCCTCGGGCCAGCCCCAGCAGGGCACACCTGGCACCAACGGCCTGGGCATCCTGAAGCAGGGTTTTCTGGAAGCCTCGAACGTGAACGTGGTGGAAGAGCTGGTCACCATGATCCAGACCCAGCGCGCCTACGAGATGAATTCCAAGGCCATCCAGACCTCGGACCAGATGCTGGCCAAGCTGTCGCAGCTGTGATGGCAAGGAAGGACACCGCCATGAAGCACTTGATCGCATCCACCGCCCTGGCGCTGCTGGCCACGGGCTGCGCCACCCTGTCGCCACCGCCGCCCGTGGACATCCTGCCCACCACGCCGCCGCCCATTGCCGCCGCCGCGCCGCGCACGCCGCCGCCGGTCACGGGCAGCCTGTTTCAGAACGCCAGCTACCGCCCCGCGTTCGAAGACCGCCGCGCGCGCATGGTGGGCGACAACGTGACGGTGATGATTGTCGAGAACGTCACGGCCAGCCAGAAGTCCTCGTCCACGGTGGACCGCACCTCCGAAGCCAAGGCAGGCATCACCAACCTGCCCTTCGTGAAGAAATCGCTCACCGACGTCACCACGCTGGGCGCGGGCTCGGAAAACACCTTCTCCGGCAAGGGTGGCACCGAAAGCGCCAACACTTTCACCGGCTCGATCACCACCACCGTGGTCGATGTTCTGCCCAACGGCCACCTGGTCGTGACCGGCGAGAAGCAGATCGGCGTGAACCAGAACGTGGACGTGCTGCGCTTCTCGGGCACCATCGACCCGCGCGTGATGCAGCCCGGCAGCATCGTCAACTCCACCCAGGTCGCCAATGTGCGGGTCGAGTCGCGGGGCCGGGGCGCCCAGAACGAGGCCCAGGTCATGGGCTGGATGAACCGGTTCTTCAACACCATCACGCCGTTCTAGGCTCCCCCCTGAGGCGCTGCGCGCCGTCCCCCTCTCTCGCTGCGCGGGAGGGGGACGCCGCCAGCGCACGCAAGCGAAGCGCCGCATGCGCGGCTTGGCGGCCCTTGCGCGGCGGCCCGCGCCTGGGCCGCGCCAGTTTTGACGGACACCGGGCTTTGGGACGGTTGTCGCTGCAGTACCAGCCTGAGTCAATTGCTATATTATTTATAGCAATAAACACTTACTAACAGCGCGGCAACGGCCATTTTTTCTCATATTTTCCGCAATCAAACAGCCCGGGCGCCTGCCCGGCGCGCTGCATGCTGCCGACCGTTTCCCCCCCGCCCCGAAACCCACGCAATAGGCCGGTGAACCAGCTGCTTTTCGGGTTTTAGTTTCCGGCGGGGCCGCCCACAATCGGTGCCATGAAAGCCTTGTCCCACTCACCCCTGCAGCGCATGGCGCGCGCACTGTGGCTGCTGCTGGCCCTGGGGGCCGCCTGCCTGGCGGGGCCCGCCCAGGCCCTGCGCATCAAGGAAGTGGCGGCCGTGCAAGGCGTACGCTCCAACCAGCTGACGGGCTATGGCCTGATCGTGGGCCTGGACGGCACGGGCGACCAGACGACGCAGATGCCCTACACCACGCAGGCGATGTCGAACTACCTGCAGCAGATGGGCATCAGCCTGCCGCCTGGCTCGGCGAACCAGCTGCAGCTCAAGAACGTGGCGGCGGTGATCGTCACTGCCCAGCTGCCCGCCTTTGCCCAGCCCGGGCAGATGATCGATGTGAATGTGTCCTCCATGGGCAACGCCAAGTCGCTCAAGGGCGGCACGCTCATCGTCACCCCGCTGCGCGGCGCCGATGGCGAGATCTACGCACTGGCCCAGGGCAATGTGGTGGTGGGCGGCGCAGGCGCGTCGTCCGGCGGCAGCAAGGTGCAGATCAACCACCTGAGCGCAGGCCGCGTTCCTCAGGGCGCGCAGGTCGAGCGTGCCGTGCCCACGCCGCTCAATGAGGGCGACACCATCAGCCTGGGCCTGAACGCCTCCGACTTCCAGACCGCGCGGCGCGTGGTGCAGGCCATCAACACCAAGCTGGGCAATGGCGTGGCCACCGCACTGGACGGCCGCACCGTGCAGGTGCGCGCACCCACCGACCCCGGCGCCCGCGTGGGCTTCATCGCCGACCTGGAAGAGCTGCAGCTGGACGCCATGACGCCCGCCGCCAAGGTGGTCATCAACGCCCGCACCGGCTCGGTGGTGCTGAACCAGGCCGTCACGCTGGGCCCCTGCGCCATCGCGCACGGCAACCTGTCCATCACCATCAGTTCCACACCCGTCATCAGCCAGCCCGCGCCGTTCTCGCAAGGGCAGACGGTGGTGGCGCAGCAAAGCGACATCCGCATCAACCAGGAGCCGGGCAACATCATCCAGGTGCCCCCCTCGCCCCAGCTGGCCGACGTGGTCAAGGCGCTCAACGCGCTGGGGGCCACACCGGGCGACCTGCTGGCCATCCTGCAGGCCATCAAGGCCGCCGGCGCGCTCAACGCCGAACTGGAAGTGATCTGATGAAGCACCCCCTGAGTCGCTTCGCGCCTTCCCCCTCTCTCGCTGCGCGGGAGGGGAACACCCCCAGCGCGGCGGGGCGGCCCTTGCGCGGGGGTACTGGCCTTGAGCGCGCCAGTTTCGAACGCAGCGAACAAGGCACGTTCTATCAGGAGACCTGACCATGGCGCTCACTCTGCCCTCGTCCTCCAGCACCGCCAGCAACAGCACGTCCAATGCGCTGGCGGTGGACATCCGCTCGCTCAATTCGCTCAAGTACGACGCGGGCACGGCCAACAACGCGCAGACCACGCGCGAGGTGGCCAAGCAGTTCGAGTCGCTGTTCATGCGCGAGCTGATCAAGAGCATGCGCGACGCCACGATGAAATCCGGCCTCATGGAAGGCGAGCAGGCCAACCTGGGCCAGGACATGCTCGACCAGCAGCTGTCGGTGAACATGGCGGGCCAGCAGGGCGGGCTCTCTGAAGCCATTGCACGCCAGCTCTCGCGCCAGATGGGCGGTGCAGACACCACCTTCTCGGTGCCCTCCACCTTGAGCCTGCAGTCCGCTCTGCCCCGCGCTGCGGCCCCGGCGGCCAGCGGCAACACGCCCGCCGAGGCCACCATGCAGGCGCCCAAGGGCCGCGACGGCTTTGTGCAGCACCTCTCCGGCACCGCCGAACGGGTGGCGCAAGAGAGCGGCATCCCCGCCAGCTTCATGCTGGGCCAAGCCGGCCACGAAACCGGCTGGGGCAAGAGCGAGATCAAGCACAAGGACGGCTCCAACTCGTTCAACCTGTTCGGCATCAAGGCGGGCAAGGGCTGGACGGGCAAGGTGGCCGAGATCACCACCACCGAATACATCAATGGCAAGGCCCAGAAGGTGACGGCGAAGTTCCGCGCCTACGACTCGTACGAGGATTCGTTCCGCGACTACGCCCGCCTCATCAAGGAAAGCCCGCGCTACGAGCAGGCTGAGTCCGTCGCCCAGTCCGGATCGGCCATGGCTTATGCCTCGGCCCTGCAAAAGGCGGGCTACGCCACCGACCCCGAATACGCCAAGAAGCTCAGTGGCGCCATCAACAGCGTGCTGCGCACCCAGCGTGCGCAAGCCTGAGAACGCGAGGTAAGCCATGAGTCTCCTCAACGTCGGCGCCCGCGCACTGCTGGCCAACCAGGTGGCCCTGCAGACGGCGGGCCACAACATCGCCAACGTCAATACGCCCGGCTATTCGCGCCAGACGGTGGTGCTGCAGACCGTGCAGGGCCAATTCACAGGTGGCGGCTACATCGGCCAGGGCGTGGATGTGCAGACCATCCTGCGCAACCAGAGCGAGCTGCTCACGCGCCAGTCGGCGGCGGCGGGATCGACGCAGGCTGCAGACATCGTGCGGTCCGAGCGCCTGCGCCAGCTGCAGGAGGTCTTCAGCGGCGGCACGGCCGGGCTGGGTGCGGCCATCAACGACATGATGAACGCGTTCTCGGATGTGGTGACTTCGCCCACCGACATCACGGCGCGCACTGTGGTGCTCACCCGGCTGGATGAAACCGCCGCCCGCATGCGCACGGCCGGGGAACGCCTCAACGAGCTGCAGTACACCGTCACCGAACAGCTGGAAAGCAGCGTCACGGCCATCAACAGCCTGGCCAAGCAGATGGCCAGCATCAACGAGCAGATTGCACGCGCCAACGGCAATGGCCAGAGCCCCAACGACCTGCTGGACCAGCGCGACCAGATCATCCGCGACATCAACCAGTATGTGCAGACCACGCAGATCCCGGCCGACGATGGCACGGTGGGCCTGTTTGTGGCTGGAAGCCAGCCGCTGGTGCTGGGCACCACGGCTTCCAGCCTGTCCATCGACGATGCCACCCAGTTCCCCGCCAGCGGCCAGATCAAGCTGTTCTTCAACCGCACCGGCGCGCCCCCGGTGGAGATGGACGAGAACGTGCTGGGCGGCGGCTCGGTCTCAGGCCTGCTGCGCTTCAACAACAACGACCTGACCGAAGGGCGCAACCTGCTCGGCCGCATGGCCATGGCCATTGGCATGACCATGAACGACCAGCAGAACCTGGGCCTGACGCTCGACGGCCTGCCGGGCAAGAACCTGTTTGCGCTGCCTGCCAGCATGCCGGGCTACACCAATGGCGCGGGCGTGGGCACCGTCTCGTTCACGGGCCCCACGCAGTTTGCGGCGTCTGACTACGAGATCCGCTTCACCACCGGCACGGCAGGCCAGGTCGTGCGCCTGTCCGATGGCAAGGCCACGCCTTTCACCGATGCCGCCAACCTGGCCACGCTGCAGATCGACGGACTCAACTTCAACCTGACCACGCCCGGCAACCCGGGCGAGCGCATGCTGTTCAAGCCGTTCAGCACGGCCGCCAACAACATCCAGGCGCTGGTGTATTCGCCGCGCGACCTGGCCGTGGCCAACCCCATCAACGCGGCCATGGGCACCGCCAACGGCGGCACCATGCAACTGGCGGGGCTCAAGGCCACGGGCCTGCCCAACCCGCCCGGCCTGGTGCTGCCCGCCAACGCCAACCCCGCCGCCCTCCCGCCCATCCTGGGGGGTGTGCAGCTGCAGTTCACTGCGGGCCCGCCCACCACCTACGACGTGCTCGACCGGGGCACGGCCCCGCCCACCGTGCTGGCCGCCGCGCAGCCCTACACCTCGGGTGCACCGATTTCCATCAACGGGTGGGAGATCAAGCTGCAGGGCAGCCCCAAGACGGGCGACACCGTGGTCATCGGCAATGCGCTGGACCCGCAGTACGGCGACGCCTTCACCCGCAACGCAGGCAACGCCAGCGCACTGATGAGCCTGCGCGATGTGAAGATGTTCGACGAGTCCACGCTCTCCGATGGCTATGCCAGCGCGATTGCCCAGGTGGGCACACGCACGCAGAGTGCGCTGTTTGCGGCCGAAATGTCCACCACATCGCCGCCAATCTGGAGCGCGACCGCACGGCCGTATCGGGCGTGAACCTGGACGAAGAGGCCGCCCGGCTGATCCAATACCAGCAGGCCTACCAGGCATCGTCCAAAATGATCCAGATTGCGCAGAATATCTTTGACTCGCTGCTGCAGGGCATGGGCCGCTGACCGCCGTTCAGGAGCTAGGAGTTCGACATGAGCAACAGCATCTACCGCCTTGGCACTGCCAATATGTACGACAACGCCCTGCGCAACCTGGGCGCGCGGCAGACCAACCTGTCCAACCTGCAGGAGAACCTCACCTCGGGCAAACGCGTGGTGCGGGCCAGCGACGACCCCGTGTCGGCCGCGCAGGCCGAGCGGGCACTCAACCGCCTGGCGCGCATCCAGACCGAGCAGCGCGCGCTGGAGACCCAGCGCAACGCCATCGTCCAGGGCGAGTCCTCGCTGGGCGATGCGGTGGACCTGGTCCAGCGATTCCGCGAGCTGGTGGTGAGCGCCGGTGACGCGGCCATGACACCCAACGACCGCGTCACGGTGGCCAACCAACTGCAGGGCCTGCGCGAGCAACTGCTGGAGGTGGCCAACCGCAAGGACACCAACGGCATTCCGCTGATGAGCGCCCTGGGCAGCGCGCTGGCGCCCTTCCTGGGCCCGCTCAGCGGCTCGCCCGACTACAGCTTCCAGGGCCTGCCCGGCCAGACCGCCAGCACCGGCGTGACCGTGCCCGGCGCGCTGGATGGCGATTCGGCCTTCATGTTCGACCCCAACCGCGACGGCGTCTACACCGCCGGTGTGAGCGCCATCCCGGTCGGCCGCCAGCTCACCACCACCGCCATCACCCCCGCCAACCTGGCCCTGGTGACGGGCGACAACTACAGCATCACCTTCAGCGCCGTGGGTCCGGGTGCCACCACCGGCACCAGCACGGCCACCTACACCATCACCAACACCACCACCGGCGCAGTGTCTGCCCCCGTGGTGGTGCCCGACTACCCCACCGACAAGCCGGTGACCATTTCCGTCCCGGGCATTCCGGGGCTGACCTTCGACATCAAGGGCAACCCCGCCAACGGGGACACCGTCACCCTGCAGCCCAGCGCCAGCATGTTCAGCACGCTGGACAGCGCGATCAACGGTATCCGCAATGCCCCCAACAACAACGCCGCCATCCAGGCCGTGGGGCAGGCGCTGGCCAACATCGACACCGGGCTGGAGCGCGTGCACAACATGCGCAGCTATGCCGGTGAGCTGCTCAACCGCGCCGACCGCATCACGGGCGACCAGGAAAAGCGCTCCATCCAGCTCGAAGGCGACCGCTCGCGCGCCGAGGATCTCGATATGATCAAGGGCATTTCGGACTTCCAGAACCAGCAGGTGGGCTACGAGGCAGCGCTCAAGTCCTATGCCCAGGTTCAGAAGTTGTCGCTGTTCAATTTCATCAGTTAAAGCGGGTCTTCCCACGCCGCACAGCCCCGGGCAGGGGACGGGCCCCAACGACGAGACAACGCAGGAGAAGGTGTGAACGAATCCGCCATGCCCGCTCATCCCGCCAAAACACACCCGCTCGTCGTTGCAAATGCTCGCCATAGCCCGCACTATGGCTGTGCTTTGCGCCTAGACCGGCCGCGTTTTGGCGGCCTGCTCGGGCACGCCGGGTTCACTCACACCTTCTGAGAGCACATGGTCCAATCTGTCCTTGGTAGCCTGATTCTGGGCTACCGCCCTTTGTGGAACCGGGCCCGCAAGCTCGCGGGCATCCAGCTGTATGCGCACAACGAAGCGACGGCTGTGGTCGATGCCGGCCACCTGCTGCGCACCCTGCAAGAGCTGTGGTCCGCCAGCTCCCCGCCCCTGCTGATCTCGGCCCAGACGCGCCAGCTGCTGTGCGACCTGCTCGAACACGCACCGCGTGGTGCGCCCTGGATTGAGGTGCGCGGCGACTGGCTTTCGGACTCGGCCATCTACTCACGCGTCAAGGCCGCCCACCAGCGTGGCCTCAAGCTGGTGTGGCGCGGCGATGCCCGCAAGCTCCCGGAGCCCGAGATTGCGCGCTGTTTTGACAACAGCCTGCTGACCCTGCGCCCCGAAGACGCCGTGGCGGCCCTGCAGACGGCCCCTGCGCGCCCCGGCGCCCCGGCCGCGCCCGCCCCCCGGGCCTCCAGCCCCGTGCTGGCCGGGCAGATGTACGAAAACGTGGCCAGCCGCGCGCTCATGGAACACTGCCTGGACCAGGGCAACGCCATGGCCCTGGCGGGCTGGCCGTCGGAAGACGTGCTCTATAGCCTGCGTCACCATCCGCAGCAGCCATCGCACGCAGTGATCTTCAAGCTCATGAAGGCCATCGATGCCGAGCAGTCGCTGGAGACCTTCGAAGACATCATGGGCGAAGACCCGCTGCTGGCCTACCGCTTCATGGTCTACACCAACTCGGCCGCCCTGGGCCTGCGCACGGGCATCGACTCGCTGCGCAGGGGCCTGGTGATGATGGGCTACAGCTCCATCAAGCGCTGGCTGTCCGACCAGCTGCCGCATGCCAGCACCGACCCCAACATGCTGCCCGTGCGCGCCGCCATGCTGATCCGCGCGCAGCTCACCGCCCACCTGCTGAACGCAGGCATCGAGAACGACCTGCGCCGCGAGATCTACCTGTGTGGCCTGTTCTCGCAGCTGGACGAGCTGCTGGGCGAGCCCCTGGGCACCATCCTGCGCCGCCTGCCGCTGTCCGAGCGCATTTACGACGCCACGGTGCTGCGCACCGGCCCCTACACCAGCGGCCTGCAGATGGCGTGTGCACTGGAGACCGACGACGCCAGCGCGATCCGCCAGCTCTGCGAAACCTACGAGATGGATCTGGAAGAGGTCAACCGCGCGCTGTTGCGGGTGTTGGCCGATCTGGAAGTCGAACGGCCTCCCGCCGCCGGGCGCTGACACCCGCTCACGCTGAATCGATAGGAACCGTTCGGGCTGAGCTTGTCGAAGCTCTGCGCGGCGCTTCGTACGAAAATGGCGAGCGCGAACTGCGCGCCCCCACTCACCGCCCCTGCTCAGCCCGCACGCGCTCAAAGATGCGCCAGAACGCCGCGTCCTGCGTGGTCGCAAAGTTGATGCGCATCAGCGTGCTGGGCTTGCGCTCGGCATGGAACAAGGCGCCGGGCGCCAGCAGGTAGCCCTCGTCCAGCATGCGCTGTGACAGCGCATCGGTGTCCACCCCCGTCTCCACCCAGCCAAACAGGCCCACGGGCTCGGCCGCAAAGCTGCAGCCTGCGCTGAGCGCCAGCTTCACGCTGCGCGCACGCGCCGCGTCCAGCCGGGTGCGGATGCGCTCGGAATGGCGGCGCAGCTGGCCCTGCTCAATGCACAGGGCCAGGGCCTTTTCCAGCAGTGCGGGGGTGGTGAGTGTGGCGAGCAGCTTGGTGTCCAGCAACTGCTCCACCAGCGTGGGCGGCGCGGCCAGGTAGCCGATGCGCCAGTTGGGCGCGAGGATCTTGGCAAAGCCGCTCACATAGATGGTGCGCTGCAGGCCATCGAGCGCCGTGAGCCGCGTGGCGTGCTCGGGCGCGATGTGGCTGTAGGTGTCGTCCTCCACCACATGGAAGTTGTGTTGGTTGGCCAGTTGCAGAATCCGGTGCGCGCTGCCCGGCGTGAGGCAGTAGCCCGTGGGGTTGTGGAACACGCTCACGCTCACATACAGCTTGGGCTTGTGCACCTCGCAGTATTTGGCCATCACCTCCAGGTCGGGCCCGTCGGCGCGGCGTGGCACAGGCAGGATGTGCATGCCCAGGGCGGCCAGGCGTGCAAACTCCACGGCCCAGCCGGGCTCCTCCACCATCACCGGGTCGCCCGGGCGCAGCAGGGTGCGGCTCACGATGTCGAGTGCATGCGTGGCCCCCACGGTGGTGATGATGTGTTCGGGCGCGGTGTGCACATTGAGCGTAGCCAGCTTCTTGGCCAGCAGGCGGCGCAAGCCTGCGTCGCCCAGCGGTTCGCCGTACTGCAGCGAAAAATCCTGCAGGCTGCGCGAACTGGTTACCTTGCGCACGGCAGCGGGCATGAAGGTGGATTCCAGCCAGTCCGGGGGAAAAACGCCCATGCCGGGCTGGGGCTTGTCGCTGACCTTGTGGAACATGCCGCGTATGAGCGCCGTGGCATTGACGGGCGACACCCCTCGGCGCCCTGCAGCGCGCGCGGCAAACCAGTGGGCCGTGCTCCAGTTGGCCGCCGCGCTCTCCAGCGCCGGGTCCACTGGGAGGGCACTCTCGTCTTCGGCTGCGCTGGCGGCACGGCCACTTTCGCGCACAAAAAAGCCCCGGTTCTTGCGTGCCTCCACCAGCCCCTGCGCCAACAGCTGGTCGTAGGCCGCCACCACGGTGGACGGGCTCACCCCGTTCTGCTGCGCGCACTGGCGCACCGACGGCAGGCGCGCGCCCGGCGCCAGCAGGCGGTTGCGGATGCGCTCGGAAATCCGGGCCGACAACTGCTCGGTGAGCGACTGGGTGGATGATTTCATCAGCATGGCAAGGCCCCGGGCGGTGTACTGTCTTCGCAACCAATACAGATTCAGCACTGCGCTGAATGACTGTACTGGTGATGTATTGGTTCGCAAGATTACATTGAACCCACACCACCGACAAGAACCCCCTGCAAATCCCCATGAGCGCCGCCGAACTCACTGCCCTGCTGCTGTTTTGCACCGCCATGAGCTTTTCGCCGGGGCCCAACACCACCTTGTCCACCGCACTGGCGGCGAACCTGGGCCTCAAGCGCGCGCTGCGCTTTTGCCTGGCCGTGCCCGCTGGCTGGACATTGCTCATGCTGGGCAGCGGCCTGGGCCTGGGGGCGCTCATCACCGGCGTGCCCGCGCTGCGCTGGGCCGTGACCTTGCTGGGCGTGGCCTACATGCTCTGGCTGGCTTTCAAGCTCAGCCGCTCCGGGCAGCTGACCGAAGTGGACAGCAACCGCCTCAACGTGACCTTCTGGCAGGGCGTGGGCCTGCAGTTCGTGAACATCAAGGCCTGGATGCTGGCGCTCACGCTCAGCGCAGGCTGGGTGGTCAACGCCGCCGGGCAGCCCGCTGCCAACCCGGGCGAGCGCCTGGCCATCATCTGCGGCGTGATGATGGTGTTTGCCTTCACCAGCAACTTTGTCTACGCGCTGGTGGGCTCGCTGTTGCGCCAGTGGCTGGCGCAAGGCGCACGCCTGCTGTGGTTCAACCGCGCGCTGGCACTCGTGCTGGTGCTCACTGCAACCTGGATGCTCACCCTATGAACCGCTCACAGGAAAAAGAAGCCCTGCTCTGGGGCCTGGTCGGCGTCACGCTGTTTGCCGCCACCCTGCCCATGACACGGCTGGCGGTGGGCTCCACCGACGCGCCGCAGCTGTCCCCCTGGTTTGTCACCTTCGGGCGGGCCGCCGTGGCCGGGCTGCTGTCCATCGGCTACCTGCTGTGGCAGCACGCACAAGGGCGCCTGAACCGGCCCACGCGGGCCGAATGGCCCCTGCTGGGCATCACGGCCTTTGGGGTGATCGTGGGCTTCCCACTGTTCCTGGCGCTGGCATTGCGCCATGTGCCCAGCACCCACGGCGCCGTGGTCACCGCCCTGCTGCCACTGTCCACCGCTTTGCTCGGCGCGCTGTGGTACCGGCAGCGGCCCTCGGCAGGCTTCTGGGCCTGCGCGGTGCTGGGCAGCGGGCTGGTGCTGGGTTTCATGGTGTGGCGTGCGGGTGGCCTGTACCTGGGTGCGGCCAACATCTACCTGCTGATCGCCATGACCACGGGCGCCCTGGGCTACATCGGCGGCGCCCGCCTCACGCCCCGCCTGGGGGCCGAGCAGGTCATCTGCTGGGTGCTGGTGTGTAGCCTGCCGCTCACCCTGCCCGTGGCCTGGTGGTTTGCCCCGGCGATCCCTTCCAGCATTGGCGCCATGAGCTGGGTGGGCTTCCTCTACGTGGCCCTGTTCTCGATGTGGATCGGCTTCTTCGCGTGGTACCGCGCCCTGGCGCTGGGCGCCGTGCGGGTCAGCCAGATACAGCTGGTGCAGCCCTTCCTGAGCCTGCTGTTTGCGGTGCCGCTGCTGGGCGAGCACCTGGATGCCGTCACCCTGGTGTTTGCCGTGGCCGTGATTGCCACGGTGTTCGTGGGCAAACGCATGCCTGTTCACACCGCAGAAAGACCCGCCACATGAAGATGAGCGACATCCCCTTTGCCACCACCGATTGGGCGACCGTGCCGCGCGAAGAAAAGAGCGCGCAGGCAGGCCAGGCGTTCTGGCGCACCCAGCAGTTTGGCGATGTGCGCGTGCGCATGGTTGAGTACACCCCCGGCTATGTGTCCGACCACTGGTGCGTCAAAGGCCATGTGCTGCTGTGCCTGAGCGGCGAACTGCACACCGAGCTGCAGGACGGCCGCCAGTTCACCCTGACGGCAGGCATGAGCTACCAGGTGGCGGACAATGCGGAACCACACCGGTCCACAGCACCACAGGGCGCCACCCTGTTTGTGGTGGACTGAAGGAACACCATGCACACCTCTGTGGGACATGGACTGCGGCAGTTGCCCGGCCCGAACGGCGAACGCTTTGCAGCGCTGATGGCGCATGGCAGCATGCGCACCGAGCTGTATGCGCCGCGCGGCCAGGACCCGCAGCAGCCCCATGCGCAGGACGAGCTGTATTTCGTCCAGAGCGGCCAGGGCGAGTTTGTGCAGGGCGACACCCGTCACCGCTTTCAGGCGGGGGACGCTTTTTTTGTACCAGCGGGGCAAGTGCACCGCTTTGAGCATTTTTCGGACGATTTTGTAACGTGGGTGGTCTTTTGGGGACCGCCCGGAGGAGAACGAGAGTGAAACTGAACGACCTTCCACAGAACAGCACCTGGACCCTGGCACGCCGTGCCGAGCGCATGAACCCCTCGGTCATCCGCGAAATCCTCAAGGTCACCGAAAAGCCCGGCATCATCAGCCTGGCGGGCGGCCTGCCCTCGCCCAAGACTTTCCCGGTGTCGGCCTTTGCCGCCGCCTCAGCCGCCGTACTGGCCAACGACGGCCCCGCCGCCCTGCAATACGCCGCGAGCGAAGGCTACGGCCCGCTGCGCCAGGCGATTGCCGACTTCCTGCCCTGGGATGTAGATGCCGACCAGATCCTGATCACCACCGGCTCGCAGCAGGCGCTGGACCTGATCGCCAAGGTGCTCATCGACGAAAACAGCCGCGTGCTGGTCGAAACCCCCACCTACCTGGGCGCGCTGCAGGCCTTCACGCCCATGGAACCCAGCGTGGTGGCCGTGGCCAGCGACGACGAAGGTGTGCTCATCGACGACCTGAAAGCCAAGGTGGGCACGGGCGCCGACAAGGCACGCTTCCTGTACGTGCTGCCCAACTTCCAGAACCCCACGGGCCGCACCATGACCGAAGCCCGCCGTGCCGCGCTGGTCAAAGCCGCTGCCGAGCTGAACCTGCCGCTGGTGGAAGACAACCCCTACGGTGACCTGTGGTTTGACAACCCGCCGCCCGCACCGCTCACGGCCCGCAACCCCGAAGGCTGCATCTACATGGGCTCGTTCTCCAAGGTGCTGGCGCCCGGCCTGCGCCTGGGCTTTGTGGTGGCCCCCAAGGCCGTGTACCCCAAGCTGCTGCAGGCCAAGCAGGCAGCCGACCTGCACACCCCCGGCTACAACCAGCGCCTGGTGGCCGAGGTGATGAAGGGCAACTTCCTGGACCACCACGTGCCCACCATCCGCGCGCTGTACAAGCAGCAGTGCGAAGCCATGCTGGCCGCATTGACCAAGGAAATGGCGGGCCTGGGCGTCGAGTGGAACCGCCCCGACGGCGGCATGTTCCTGTGGGTGCGCCTGCCCGAAGGCATGAGCGCGATCGAGCTGCTGCCCCAGGCCGTGGAACGCAACGTGGCCTTCGTGCCCGGCGCGGCCTTCTATGCCGACAACGCCGACCCGCACACGCTGCGCCTGTCGTTCGTCACTTCGACGGTCGAGCAGATCGCCACCGGCATCGCCGCGCTGGCTGCAGCCATTCGCAGCCACAAGGGCTGACAGGCATGCTGAGGCTCTGGGGTCGCCTGTCGTCCATCAACGTGCGCAAGGTCGTCTGGGCCGCGCAGGAGCTGGGCATCACGCTGCAGCGCACCGACGCGGGCGGCCAGTACGGCATCGTGCGCGAGGCGCGCTTCCTGGGCCTCAACCCCAACGGCCTGGTGCCGCTGATCGAGGACGAAGACACGGGCGTGACGCTGTGGGAATCCAACCCCATCGTGCGCTACCTGTGCGCCCGGCATTCGCTGGGCAACCTCTACCCCGAAGACCTGCCCACGCGTTTTGCCGCCGAGCAGTGGATGGACTGGCAGCAGACCACGCTGAACCCCGCCGGGCGCGATGCGTTCCTGCAGTGGGTCCGCACGCCTGCCGCGCAGCGCAATGACGCGCTCATCGCCGCGTCGGTCGCCCTGACCGAGCCGCTGATGGCGATGCTGGACGCGCACCTGGCGCGCCAGCCCTTTTTGGCGGGCGAGCGCTTCACCATGGCCGACATCCCGGTGGGCTGCGAAATCCACCGCTGGTGGGGCCTGCCCCAGGTGCGCCCCGCACGGCCGCACCTGGAGCGGTGGTACAACATGGTCAGCACCCGCCCCGGCGCCCGGGGCGTACTGGACCAGCCCCTTTCCTAAGCAGCCATGCACCAGCGCCCCTTCAAGCAGATCGACGTCTTCAGCGACCGCCCCGGTTACGGCAACCCCGTGGCCGTGGTGCTCGATGCCGATGGCCTCAGCGACAGCGACATGCGCCGCTTTGCCGCCTGGACCAACCTGTCGGAAACCACCTTCCTGATGCCGCCCACCGACGCAGGGCGCGCGGCCGGGGCCGACTACCGCCTGCGCATCTTCAGCCCCAATGGCGAGCTGCCTTTTGCAGGCCACCCCACGCTGGGCACCTGCCACGCCTGGCTGCAGGCGGGCAACGCCCCCCGCCAAGGGGGCATGGTGATCCAGGAATGTGCGCTGGGCCTGGTGCGCATTGCACATGCCGACGGCACCCTGGCCTTTGCCGCGCCGCCGCTCAAGCGCAGCGCCCCCAGCCCCGCTCTGGTGCCGCTGATCGCGAGCGCCCTGGGCCTGCGCCCGCAGCAGATTCTGGGCGCGCAGCTGCTCGACAACGGCCCCGTGTGGCTGGGCCTGCTGCTGGACAGCGCCGACACCGTGCTGGACCTGCAGCCCGACCATGCGCGCCTCAAGGACCTGGGCCAGGACGTGGGCGTGATCCATGTCAGCCCCACGGCCAGCAACACCAGCCAGCCGGGTGCCGTGGTGCGCGCGTTTGCCGCGCCCATGGGCAACCCCGAAGACCCGGTGACGGGCACCCTCAACGCCAGCCTGGCCGAATGGCTGATTGCCGACGGCCTGGCCCCCCGCAGCTACCTGGTGGCCCAGGGCGAATGCCTGGGCCGCGCGGGCCGCGTGCACATCCGCCAGGACGACGACCACCAGCTGTGGGTGGGCGGCCGCGCCGTCACCTGCATCGAAGGCACGGTGCTGCTATGAGCCCGCGCCGCCCTGCCCCACGCCCCAGCGGCTGATTCGATCTGGACCCCGCGCGCAACGCGGGCCGGGCCACCACCAACTCTTCTCCACCGGAAATGCACACCCGGTGAGCCCCCGGCGTGCCCGGCCCACCCCACTTCACTGCTTTTTTGTTTCCAAGGACCTGACCACCATGCACCAACGCCCCTTCCAGCAAGTCGATGTATTCACCGCCACCCCCTATCGGGGCAACCCGCTCGCCGTGGTGCTGGACGGCTCCGGCCTCAGCACCGAAGCCATGCAGGCCTTCACCAACTGGACCAACCTGTCCGAAGCCACCTTCCTGCTGCCCCCCACCCCGGAAGGCCGCGCGGCCGGGGCCGACTACCGCGTGCGCATCTTCAGCCCGGGGCGCGAGTTTCCGTTCGCCGGCCACCCCACCCTGGGCAGCTGCCACGCCTGGCTGAAGGCCGGTGGCCAGCCGCAGGTGGCAGGCCGAGTGGTACAGGAATGTGGCGTGGGCCTGGTCCCGCTGCGCCAGGATGGCGAACGCCTGGCCTTTGCCGCGCCGCCCCTGATCAAGAGCGGCCCGCTGACCGAAGACGATGTAGCGCTGATTGCACGCGGCCTGGGCGTGGCACGCAGCGACATCCTGCACCACGCCTGGTGCGACAACGGCCCGAACTGGCGCGGCGTGATGCTGGCGAGCAGCGAGCAGGTGCTGGCGCTGAAACCCGACGCCAGCATCCTCGGCCAGCTGGACGTGGGCGTGGTCGGCCCGCGTGGCAAGGTCGGTGTCATCGGCAGCACCGATGCCGATGGCATTGCGTTTGAAGTGCGCGCCTTTTTCCCCGGCAACAACGGCCTGGCCGAAGACCCCGTGACCGGCAGCCTGAACGCCGCGCTGGCGCAGTGGCTCATTGGCGCAGGCCTCGCTCCCACGCAGTACGTGGCCAGCCAGGGCACCTGCCTGGGCCGCGCGGGGCGCGTGTTTGTAGAGCAGGACGGCGACACCATTTGGGTGGGCGGTAGCAGCGTCACCTGCGTGTCGGGCGAGGTGCTGCTGTGACGACCATCGCCAACGCCCCCTGCGTGGACCATCTCGTCGTGCTCGCAGCCGACCTGGCCAGCGGCGTAGCCTGGTGCGAACGCACGCTCGGCGTGACCCCCACCGCAGGCGGCGAACACCCGCTGATGGGCACACACAACCGCATCTTCAACATCTCCGGCCCCGCGCACCCGCGTGCCTACCTGGAGATCATCGCTATAAATTCAATAGCTGCTCCCGCAATACCAGCAGGCGCAAGGCGCTGGTTTGACATGGATGATGCCGCCCTGCAGCAGCAGGTGGCGCAGCACGGGCCGCAGCTCATCCACTGGGTGGCCAGCGTGCCCGATGTGGCCGAGCGCTGCACCGCCCTGGCGGCGCTGGACGTGGAGCGCGGCGCCGTGATCACCGCCAGCCGCCCCACGCCGAACGGCCTGCTGCAGTGGCAGATCACGGTGCGCAGCGACGGCCTGCGCCTGATGGACGGCTGCTTGCCCACCCTCATCCAGTGGGGCCCCGTGCACCCATGCGACAGTCTGCCCGCGAGTGGCGTGCAGTTGCAGCGGCTCACGCTGCAGCACCCGCAGGCCGCCACGCTGCAGGCCGCGTGCCAGGCCATCGGCACGGCGGGCCACGTGGTCATTGCGGCGGGCGATGCCCCCAACCTCACCGCACAACTCATCACCCCCCTTGGCCCGGTCACCCTGGCCTCACGCACACCGGAGTAAACACCATGCTGTTTTCACCACAAGAACTGCTCCTCTTTGCCCTCGCCGCCCTGGTGCTGGTGCTCACGCCCGGCCCCAACATGGTGTATTGCGTCTCGCGCAGCCTCACCCAGGGGCCGCGCGCCGGGCTCATCTCGCTGACCGGGGTGGTGCTGGGTTTTGTCTTGCACCTGCTGGCGGCGGCACTGGGCCTCACCGCGCTGCTGGCCGCCGTGCCGCTGGCGTTTGATGCCATCCGCTACGCCGGGGCCGCTTACCTGCTGTGGATGGCCTGGCAGGCCGTCAAACCCGGTGGCGCCGCGCCCTTCGAGGCCCGCAACCTGCCGCACGACAGCCCGCGCACGCTGTTCCTCATGGGCTTCATGACCAACCTCTTGAACCCCAAGGTGGCCATGTTCTACCTGTCGTTCTTCCCGCAGTTTCTGCACCCCGAGCGCGGCCAGTTGCTGCAACAAAGCCTGACGCTGGGCGCGGTGCAAATCAGCACCAGCGCCGCCGTGAACGCGCTGCTGGTGCTGGGCGCCGCCCGCGTGGCGCTGTTCCTCAACCGCAACGCCGCATGGATGCGCGCCCAGCGCTACTTCATGGGCACCGTGCTGGGCCTGCTCGCCCTGCGCCTCCTCACCGAAAAGAAAGCCGCCGCATGAACACCCGCCTCGACCCCACCACCCTGCTGCCCACCCTGGCCGACATCGAAGCCGCCGCCCAGGTGGTGTACCGCGACTTTGCCGCCACGCCCCAGTACCGCTGGGCGCTGCTCAGCGAGCGCCTGGGCACCGACTGCTGGCTCAAGCACGAGAACCACACGCCCGTGGGCGCCTTCAAGATTCGCGGCGGCCTGACCTACTTTGACCAGCTCGCCCAACGCGGCGCACTGCCCAAGGAAGTCATCAGCGCCACACGCGGCAACCACGGCCAGAGCATGGGCTGGGCCGCGCGCCGCCACGGCGTGGCCTGCACCATCGTCGTGCCACGTGGCAACTCGGTGGAGAAGAACGCGGCCATGCGCGCTTTAGGCGTCACGCTCATCGAACACGGTGACGACTTCCAGGAAGCGCGCGAGCACGCCATGCAGCTGGCCGCCCAGCGCGGCGCGCACATGGTGCCCAGCTTCCACCCCGGCCTGCTGCGGGGCGTGAGCACCTACTGGTGGGAGTTTTTGCGCGCCGTGCCGCAGCTGGATGTGGTGTACGTGCCCATCGGCCAGGGCTCGGGCGCGTGCTCGGCCATCGCCGCCAAGCTGGCGCTGCAGCACCCCGTGCGCGTGGTCGGCGTGGTCAGCAGCCACGCCACCACCTATGCCGATTCGCTGGCCGCTGGCCATGTGGTCGAGGCGCCCGTCACCACCCAGCTCGCCGACGGCATGGCCTGCCGCGTGGCCGACGCCGAGGCGCTGGCCGTGATGGCCCCGCACATCGACCACATCGTGCAGGTGAGCGACGACGAGGTCGCCGCCGCCATGCGCGCGATCTTTACCGACACCCACAACGTGGCCGAAGGCGCGGGCGCTGCGGCCCTGGCGGCGGCGCTGCAGGAGCGCGACGCCCTGCAGGGCCAGAACGTGGGCCTGGCGTTGACGGGCGGCAACGTGGATGCCCCGATGTTTGCCAATACGCTCGCCAAGCACTGACAGTCTGCTGGACAATGCCCCTCGCGCGGCCACCACCACGGTGGCCGTGACATAAAAAAGAGAGGGAGTGTCCATGGCAAGCCAAGCACCGTCCGGCTACCGCTGGGGCCTGCGCGCAGTCATCGCGTTGCAGTGCCTGCTGATTCTCGCGTTCGTCTACCGGGGGCTGTCTGCCCCCGGCCCCTTCGGGCCCCGCCTGCCCGCCGTGCAGGGAGAAACGCTCTGGCTCGAAAGCCATGGCGCCCTCCACCAGTTCGACGCCGCAGGCCAGCGGCTGCAGCAGATCCCCCTGGGCGCGCTGAAGATTTCCGACAGCCCCACCAGCCTGCAGTTCACGCAGGCGCAGGTGGCCTGGGTGCACGACGAAAGCCGCGTGGTCCGCTGCGACCTGCAGCAGCGCCAGTGCCTGCCGGTGGAGCTGGCGGGGCTGGACACCCGCCGGGGCTACCGCTGGGTGCGGGTGAGTGCGGACGAGTCGGAAATCACCGTCTCCGACGCCTCGGAGCACCGCGTGCTGGTGTACCGGCGCGACCCCATCACCGCGCGCTACACGCTGGCGCGCACCGAGGCGCAGGGCATGCGCTTCCCCAACCAGACCCTGCAGGTGGGCGACGCCCTGTGGGTGGCCAACACCAACCGCCACCAGATCGTGCAGCTGCGCACCGGCCCGGACGGCAAGACCGGGCGGCAGCAGCACCCCATCGCCCACCCCGACCTGCGACCCGGGCGCGCGTTTCCGTTTGCCATGGCGCAAGACCCGCGCGGGCAGCTGTGGGTGCTGGTGGCCAGCGTGGACATGCAGAACGCCGACCTGCTCATGATGGGCCCGCAGCTGCAGCCCGAGCGGGTGATCCCCCTGGCCCCCAAGCAGGACCCGAACGCGATTGCGCTGTTCCAGCAGCACATGCTGCTCACCGACATGAGCAACTTCCTGGTGCGCAGGCTGGACCTGCATGGCCGCGTGCTGGGGCCGTTTGGTGACGCAGCCTTCCAGGCAGAACTGACGGCGGCGCGCAACCAGGCCACCTGGTCGCGGCGCATGCCCGCGCTGCTGCTGGGCAGCGTGGCCGTGCTCATGCTGGTGGCCCTGTGGCTGGCCTGGAAGGCGGGCGAGCTGCGGCAGCTGCGCGGCGCCGCCTGGCGGGCCGACCCCGAGGACACCCCGCAGGACGAGACGGCGCCTGCGCCGCCCGCCACCACCACCGCCGCCCAAGAGGCAGCGGCCGCCGCTTTCGCAGGCGCCGCCACGCCCATCCCGCCCGGCCGGGTGACCATGGTCAAGGCGCTGCCCGGCAGCACCCGCACGCGGCGGCGCCTGCTGCTGGCCACCAGCGCCCTGGCGCTTCTGGTCATGGGCGCCCTGCTGTACTGGATATGGCCCATGTTCTACCAGCACGACTGCGCCCCCGGCACCGCCTGCCCGGTGTGGCTGCCGTATGGCCTGGCAGTGCTGGCCCTGGTGCCGATGATCCTGCCCCTGGTTCTGTGGCGCAGGCTGAAGGCGCTGGAAACCATCCGCATCGGCACCGATGGCCAGCAGGTGCAGGCCCGGGTGGGCAACAAGCGCTACCAGGCCCCGGCGCACCAGGTCACCTGCACACGCCAGCAGCTGCTGATTGGCCTGGGCGTGGTGCCACTGCGCCTCAACGGCGAAGCCCTGTTTGACGAAGCGCTGCTGCGCCGCGACTTCATCCACCGCCTGCCCCAGATGCAAATGCACAACAGCCTCTGGAGCGCCGGGCTGCTGGGCCACTGGTGGAAACATGGCGGCTGGCAGGGACGCGCCATCGTGATCGGTTTGGGTGCCCTGTTTGCGCTGCTGGCGTGGTTGCTGGTGGGGCTGCTGGTGCTGCGCGGGCTGCTCTTCTGGCTGACAACGCTGGTCTGAGCCAAACACCGCCCCGCTGCTGCAACGCAGCATCAACAACTCCCAAATTGATAGCGCCGGTCGCACTAGCGACAAGCGTGCTGCGCCGGGTTCATCACAATCCGGCGCATGGGAACCCTCTACCTCGTGCGCCATGGCCAGGCCTCGTTTGGCGCAGAAAACTACGACCAGCTCAGCCCCGTCGGCCACCAGCAGGCGGTGCGGCTGGGTCAGTTCTGGCGCGAACGCGGCCAGCGCTTTGACGCCGTGATCACCGGCACGCTGCAGCGCCATGTGCAGACGTTGGACGGCATCGTGGAAGGCCTGGGCTCCGCCCCCGAGGCTTTGCGCCTGCCCGGCCTCAATGAATACGACAGTCACGCGCTGATCGCCGCCATCCACCCCCAGCCGCTGGGCCCCGCCGACACACCCGAGCGCTACCGCGCGCACTTTCGCATCCTGTGCGACGCGCTGGCGCAATGGATGGCCGGTGTCATCAGCCCCCAGGGCATGCCCAGCTGGAACGAGTTTTCCGCCGGTGTGCGCAGCGCGCTCGACCATGTGCGCCACCACCACGCGGGCCAGAACGTGTTGCTGGTGAGCAGCGGCGGCCCCATCTCCACCGCCGTGGGCGAGGTGCTGGGCACCGCGCCCGAGGTGACGATTGCGCTGAACATGCGCATCCGCAACAGCGCAGTGACCGAGTTCTCCATCTCGCCCAAACGGCTGATGCTGCAGACGTTCAACACGCTGCCGCACCTGAACGAGGTGGAGCATGCGAATTGGGTGACACACGCCTGAAGTTTTGAGCTTTTTTGGCCATTACCGCGCTATGGAAAAGCCTTTATAGCTATGTTTTTAATAGCGCACTAGCCATTCACTGAGCAGCCACCGCCTGAACGGGCGGCCGCCGGTGCCGTGGCGGCTGGTAGCGTGGCCCCACCGTGCGCTATGGTGGGTGTTTTGAGCCGCTCACTGCCACCCCATGCGCTGCCCCACCCCACCCGTTCTCGCCCTGCTGGCAGTCCTCTGGATGCCCATTCCTGCACCCGCGCAGGACGAGCCTCCGTCCAAGGCTGCACAGAACCTCCTCTGGAAAGGCATGGACGCGGTGCTGGCGGGCTGCGTCGGCGCCCGCCCCGCCCCGCAGCAGTGCCCGGCCGGGCGCGTTGCCAAGGCATCCAGGCCCCAGACGATGGAGCGGTCGGATGGCAGCGGCAAGATCACCCTGCAGGCGGTGGAGTACCCGGGCCTGTCCATGTCGCTGCGCAACCGGCAGGTGGTGGGGCTGGAGATCACCCAAGCCTCGTGGCCTGTGCCCCATGATTTGCGCGTGGGCACGGCCGCCGCGCGGGTGCGCCAGGTGTTGGGCGCCCCCACGATGGAGGGCCCGGGGCCGGACGGGGTCCAGGGGCTGTCGTACTGCGAGAAGGAAAACTGCGTGCAATTTCTGGTGCACGTCGCTACCGGGACGATCCGCCGGGTACGGTGGAGCTTCTACTACGACTGACAGCGGCTCACAGCCACTGACAGGACTGTGGCCACCGGCACCGCTGCCAGGGGCGAAGGGCTCAGCGCAGTGGATGCTCGCGCAAGGTACTGAGCGGCAGCGCCTGCAGCTCTTGCAGCAGCGCCACCAGTTGCTGCGCTGCGGCCTGCACCACCGCCTGCCCCTTGTCGGCCGTGGCGGCGGCGGCATCGCCCACGGCGCCCGCCGGGTGGTAGTCCTGCATCTGCCAGCCCAGCTTGGCGGTCTTGCCGTTGCCCAGGATGGCGTAGCGCTCAGCGCGGTCCTGCGAGGTGGAGCGGAAGTTCTGCGCATGCGCCATGTGCACCGTGGCGGGCGCCAGGTGCAGCATCATGGATGTCTCGATCTCGCCCGCGTGGATGCCAAAGCGGTGCTCCTGCGCGCTGAATTGCCCCGCCACCGCCTCGGGCAGCGGCAGGCTGAACCAGCTGGCGCTGTAAACGATGAGGTCGCAGCGCGTGCGCAGCTCGCGCGCCACGATGTCCATCACACTCACCTGGCCGCCATGGCCGTTGAACAGCAGCAGTTTCTTGACGCCCGCGCGGGCCACACATTCGCCGATCTCGGTCCACAGCGCGATCACCGTGGCGGGTGACAGCGTGAGCGTGCCGGGGAAGCGGATGTGCTCCGGGCTCAGGCCCACGTTCTGCGGGGGCAAAAAGAGTACGGGCAGGTCGGCGGGCAGTTGGGGCAGTGCGGCGTCGATCACGCCCTGCAGCAGCGTGGCGTCCACCGACAACGGGAGGTGCGGGCCATGCTGCTCGATGGCCGCCACGGGCAACACGGCCACCACCTGGTCGGCCTGGCCCGCGCTTTGCAGCGCAGCAAAGTCGCGGGTGGACAGGTCGGCCCAGAAGCGCGAGGGCAAGGTGGGGCGGGCGGGTGGGGGCGCAAGGGCGGCGGTCATGGCGTGATGGTAGTCGCAGCGGCAGCGACCGCCTACGCCGCAAGGTGGCTACCGAAGCACCGTGGTCACCAGCCAGAACAGAAGGTGCCCTGCGCCCATCACCGACACCAGTGCAAACGCCAGCCCGCTGGCCCGCGTACCCAGCCCACGGCGGCGCTGCCAGGCGCGCACCACCAGCGCCACCAACCAGCCCACGGTGGCCAACACGGCCCACAGCATCCACAGCAGCCCTTTGCCCAGGCAGCCAAAGTTCTCGCAATACAGCGTGAAGCTGTAGTGCGACAGCACCACCAGCAGCGCGCACAGGCCCAGCAGCAACACATCGAGCGTGCGCGACACCCAGACGGCCGCGCGCGAGATCGGTGCCGGAGAAGGCGACAACGGCGATGAAGGCAAAGGCGTATCCATAACAAGCCGTGGGCAGAGTGGTGTGGGATGGGGCGGCAGGCCCCCTGCAATCCAGCATAGCGCCCGCCCCTGCCCCGCGTGCTGCCGCCCATCCCGCTACCATCACCGCATGACCCACGACCTCTTCCGCCAAGACGCCTACCTGCGCGAATGCAGCGCCCACCTCACCGCCGTGACCGATGCCGGCATCGTGCTGGACCAGACCGTGTTCTACCCCCTGGGCGGCGGCCAGGCAGGCGACAGCGGTGTGCTGGTGCTGGCAGACGGCACCACGATCACCATCGCCGACACCCGCAAGGGCAAGGACGCCGACGGCAACCCCACCAGCGACATCGTGCACATCCCCGCCCCCGGGCAGGAAGACCGCGTGGCGCAACTCGCGCCAGGCACGGCCGTCACGGCCCGCATCGACTGGGAGCGCCGCCACCGCATGATGCGCCTGCACACCACCAGCCACCTGCTGTGCCATGTGGTGCCGCAGCTGGTCAACGGCTGCTCCATCACGCCCGACTACGCGCGACTGGACTTTGCCATGACCGACCCGCTGGACAAGGAGCAGCTCACGGCCGCCATCGCCACCCTGGTGGCCGCCGCGCACCCGCTCACCGTGGCCTCGATCAGCGATGAAGAACTGGACGCCAACCCCGCGCTGGTCAAAAGCATGAGCGTGCAGCCACCGCGTGGCACGGGGCGCATCCGCACCATCCGCATCGGCGGGGAGGGCGACGCGCCGCTGATCGACCTGCAGCCCTGTGGTGGCACGCATGTGGCCAACACGTCGGAGATTGGCGCCATCGTCGTGACCAAAATCGAGAAAAAGAGCGCAACGACACGACGGGTGGTGCTGGGCTTCGCCCCGTGAGCGCAGCGCAGAGCTGCCGCACCCCACTGTCAACAATCTTGAACCACCGTCCCCCACCTGTTGCAATGGCTTACCCCGGCTGACGCACAACGGGGACAATAGCGGCTCGCGCGCGACCCCTCTGGTTTTTCGCCAGCCCTCCCGGGGCGCAGCGCCCACTCCTTGCCTGCCGCCATGCCGATCTCCCTGCGCTCCATCTCTTTCGCCACCCTGCGCCAGCACCGCTGGTTCCGCCCCGCCGTCCGCGCGCTGGCGGGTTTGATCGGTTTGTGGCTGCTCACCTGGCTGGCCGTCCCGCCGCTGCTCAAGGGCCCGCTGGAGCGCATCGCGTCCGAACAACTGGGCCGCACCGTGACCGTGGGTGGCATCGACTTCCAGCCCTGGAGCCTGGAATTCGCCCTGCGTGACGTGGCCGTGGCGGGCGCCAACGGCGCGCCCCCGCAGCTGACCATTGGCCGCATCTACGCCGATGGCGAGCTGCAGTCGCTGCTGCGCCTGGCGCCCGTGGTGGATGCTTTCACCATCGACAACTCGGTGTTGCGCATCACCCACCTGGGCGACGGCCGCTACGACGTGGACGACATCATTGCCAAGGTCACCGCGCCCCAAAGCGAACCGGAGCCCGACCAAGGCCCTGCGCGCCTGGCGCTGTACAACCTGGCGCTCACGGGCGGCAGCATCGACTTCATCGACAACAGCGTGGGCGCCACCCACACGGTGCGCGACCTGGCTCTCAAGGTGCCTTTCATCAGCACCCTGCCCTCGCAGCGCGAGGTGAAGGTGGAGCCCCACCTGGCGTTTGCGCTCGATGGCAGCCGGTTTGACTCGTCCGCCCAGGGCACGCCGTTTGCACAGACCGGCCAGGCCGACGCACAAATCCGGCTGGACGGGCTGAACCTTGCACCCTACCTGGGCTATCTGCCCGCCAACCTGCCCGTCAAGGTGCTGGGCGCCACGCTGGACGCGGATGTGAAGGTGGCCTTTGAACAGCACCCGCGCATGGCCGTGAAGCTGACCGGCACCGTGCAGGCCAGCGGCGTGCGCATGGCCGACCGCCAGGGCGCCGACCTGCTGAGCTACGAGCGCCTGAAGATCGACATGGCCGATGTGCGCCCGCTGGAGCAGGTGGTGCGCCTGCAGCATGTGGAGCTGACGGCGCCGGTGGTCACCGCCACGCGCGATGCGGCAGGGCTGATCAACCTGGCGCAATTGGCAGCGCCCGCCCCGCAGCCCACTACCGCCAAGGGCAAGGCCACCGCGCCTGCGGCGCCTGCATCTTCGGCAGAACCTGCGTCTTCTTCACCGCCGGCCAGCGCCAGTGCAGCACCTGCCTCTGCAAGCCAAGCCAAGGCCAAGACCCAAGCCGCCCCCGCCTGGGCGGTGGAAGTGGCCACCGCCGCCGTGCGCGGCGGCACCCTGCGCTGGACCGATGCCACCACGCGCCCCGCCGCCGCCTTGCAGGCCACCGAGTTCGCGCTGGAGGCCGCCGACATCGCCCTGCCTTTTGCCAAAGACAACGCCAAGCCGTTCACCTTCAAGGGCGGGCTCAACCTGCAGGGCAGCACACTCAGCTTCACTGGCGAAGCCACGGACCAGAAAGCCCAGGTCAACACCACCCTGAACGCCCTGGCACTGCAACTGGCCGCACCCTACCTGGCCCAGTCGCTGGAGCCCACGGTAACCGGCCAGCTCACGGGCGATGTGGGTGTGCTGTGGCAAGCCCCCACCGCAGCGGCCGCGCAGGCAGGCGCCACGGGCGTCACGGTCAAGGCGGGCCCCCTGGCGCTGGAGCAACTGGCCGTCAAGCAGGGCAAGACCACCTTGGCCAGCCTGGGCAAGCTGGAGATTGCGGGCGCCGAAGTGCCCCTGGACGCACGCACCGCCACGCTGGAGCGCCTGGCCATCAGCCAGCCGCAACTGGCGGTGGAGCGCGGCGCAGACGGGCGATGGATGTTTGAGCGCTGGCTGAAGACGCCCCCCGCTGCGCCAGGCAGCACAACGGCAACGGGGACAACAGCGGACGCAGCCCCCGCCAGCAACGCCGCGCCCTGGAAGCTGCGCGTGGCCGATTTCTCGCTGCAAGGTGGCACCGTCTCGCTGGCCGACAACGCCCAGCCGCGCCCCGTGGCGCTGGAGGTGACGGCCCTGGGCATCACCGCCCGCAACCTGGCCAGCGACGGCAGCAAGCCCGAGGCCTTGACGCTCACCGCCCGTGCCGCCGCCCCCGGGAAAGGCAACAACAAGGCCACGCCCGGCAAGATCGACTACCAGGGCACGCTGGCCCTGCAGCCGCTGGCCGCCCAGGGCCAGCTGGAGGCCACGCGCCTGCCGCTGCACGCGCTGGACGGCTACCTGGCCAGCCAGCTGTCGGTGGAACTGCTGCGCGCCAACGTGGGCTACCGGGGCCAGGTGGCGCTGGTGCAGTCCGACAAGGGCACCAGCCTGCGCCTGGCGGGCGATGCGGTGGTCGAAGACCTGCAGGCCAACAGCACGGCCGCCTTCACGCCCAAGACCGAGGCCCAGGTGGGCGAGGAACTGCTGGCCTGGAAGAGCCTGAACCTGCGCGGCCTGGCCGTGGCCATAGCCCCCGCCGCCGCGCCGCGCGTGGAGGTGAAGGAAACCAGCCTGGTGGACTTTTTTGCGCGCGTCACCGTGAACGAGGTCGGCCGCATCAACCTGAGCGACATCGCCAAGACACCCGAGGAAGCGCGCGCGGCCAATGCGGCCAGCGCTTCGGCCAATACGCCCCCCGCCAGCACAGCGGCTGCGCCCACAGCCACCGCAGCAGCGCCTGCAGCCTCTGCCCCGGCCGCCGTCGCGCAGGCCAACCCGCTCGCGCCCGTGGTGTTGTTCGGGCCGGTGAGCCTGGTCAATGGCCGGGTGGCGTTTTCGGACTTTTTCATCAAGCCCAACTACGCGGCCAACCTGTCGGAGCTGACCGGCAAGCTCAGCGCGTTCTCGTCGCAGGCGCCCGGTGGCGATCCCGTGCTGGCCGACCTGGAACTGCGCGGCCGCGCCGAAGGCTCGGCGTCGCTCGAAATCACCGGCAAGCTCAACCCCCTGGCCCAGCCCCTGGCGCTCGACATCACCGGCAAGGTGCGCGACCTGGAGCTGCCCCCGCTCACGCCCTATGCCGTGAAGTACGCGGGCCACGGCATCGAGCGCGGCAAGCTCAGCGTGGACGTGAACTACAAGGTGCTGCCCAGTGGCCAGCTCACCGCCAGCAACCGCCTGGTGCTGCACCAGCTGACCTTTGGCGAGGCCGTGGAAGGCGCGCCCAACAGCCTGCCCGTGAAGCTGGCCGTGGCCCTGTTGGCCGACCGCCAGGGCGTGATCGACCTGGACCTGCCCATCAGCGGCTCGCTCAACGACCCGCAGTTCCGCATCGGCCCGGTGATCTTCAAGATCATCGTCAACCTCATCGGCAAGGCGCTGACCTCGCCTTTCAGCCTGCTGGCCAGCGCCTTTGGTGGTGGCGAGGAAATGAACCATGTGCCCTTTGCGCCCGGCAGCGCCGCGCTCACGCCCGAGGCACAGCAGAGCCTGGACAAAGTGGCCAAGGCCCTGGCCGACCGCCCCACGCTCAAGATCACCGTGACCGGCACCGCCAGCCTGCAGGAAGAGCGCGAAGGCCTGCAGCGCGAAAGCCTGCAGCAACGGGTGCTGGCCGAAAAGCGCCGCGCGAGCCCGGCGGACACCGCCCCTGTGTCGGCCGCCGAATACCCCGCCCTGCTCAAGGAGGTGTACCGCCGCGCCGACATGCCCAAGCCGCGCAACCTGGTCGGCCTGGCCAAGGAACTCACCGTGCCCGAGATGGAAGCCCTGCTGCTGGCCAACCAGGCCGCCACCGAAACCATGGCCGCCGAGCTGGCCACCCAGCGCGGCCAGGCGATCCGCACCTATCTGGTGGCGCAGAAGCTGCCGGTGGAACGCCTCTTTGTGGCGGCCCCCAAGGCAGGCAAACAGCCCGAAAAGTGGACCCCGCGTGCGGATTTGAGCCTGACGACACAGTGAGCAACACCCCCTGAGTCGCCTTCGGCGCCTTCCCCCTCTCTCGCTGCGCGGGAGGGGGACGCCCCCAGCGCATGCGCTGGGTACGCCGCCTTCGCGGCGGGGCGGCCCTTGCGCGGGGGCACTGGCATTGGCTGCGCCAGTTTCCACGGGCGTGGATGGCGCAAAGCACAATGGTGCATTGAGAATCGAAACGATGGTGGCGCCGGAACCAAACCCGCCCTACCCGCTCCCACACTGCACCATGCCTTCACGCCCGCTTCACCGCCTCGCAGTTACTCTGTTTTTGATAGCTGCAAGCGCTTTATGGACGGGCGCAAACGCCCAATTTAGCTCCAAAACCACCGGCCAGGGCACCAGCGTGGTCACCACGCCCTATGTGCGCGCCGAGCTGCTGGCCCATGCGCCGCAGGGCGTGGCGCCCGGCCAGCCGCTGTGGCTGGGCCTCTCGATCACCCACCAGCCCGAGTGGCACACCTACTGGAAGAACCCCGGCGACTCGGGCCTGCCCACCGACTTGGCCTGGACCTTGCCCGCCGGGCTGGACGCGGGCGAGATCGCCTGGCCCCTGCCCAAGAAAATCCCCATCGGCACGCTGGCCAACTATGGCTACGACGGCACGGTGCTGCTGCCCGTGCCCGTGACGGTGGCCAGCACCTACGCCCCCGGCCCGCTGGCCAAGGACGCGACGATCAAACTGCGCGCCTCGTGGCTGGTGTGCCGCAAGGAATGCATCCCGGAAGAGGGTGAGTTCACGCTGCAGCTGCCCATCCAGAGCACCACCGCACTGAGCGGCGCTGCTTTTGAAGCCGCCTCCAAAGCCCACCCCCGCCCCGTGCTGGCGGGCACCAACGGCATCGTGCCGGACAGCCAGGCCCAGCTGGCCGCCGAGGGCAACACCCTGAACGTCAGCGTGCAGGGCCTGCCCGTGGCGCTGCGCGGCAAGACGCTGGACCTGTTCCCCGAGACCGCCGAAGTCATCGACAACGCCGCACAGTGGAAGCAGGCCTGGAACGGCAGCGTGTGGACCGCGCAGATTCCCCTGTCCACCCAGCGCAGCGCCAGCCCCAGCCTGATGCCCGTGGTGCTGGCCGAGCAGTCCGCAGCCCATGGCACCGGCCCCGACACCCGCACCGGTTACCGCGCCGAGCTGAAGGTGCTGGGCACTTGGCCGCAGGGCGCGTCAGTCGCTGCGGTATCGCCCGCCCTGGAGGCCGCGCTCAAGGCGAATGCTGCGCAGGCAGGCGGCGCGGCAACACCGGCTGCAGGCTCCGGCGCCTCGTCCCTCACCCTCACTGCCGCGCTGCTGGGCGCCTTGCTCGGCGGGCTCATCCTCAACCTCATGCCCTGCGTGTTCCCGGTGCTGGCGATCAAGGTGGTGGGCTTTACCCAGCATGCGCAAGATCGGCGCGCGCACCGCGTCAGCGGCATCGCCTACACGGCGGGTGTGGTGCTGTCGTTCATCGCCCTGGGCGCCCTCATGCTGGGCCTGCGCGCGGCGGGCGAGGCGGTGGGATGGGGCTTTCAGCTCCAGTCGCCCGCCGTGGTCGCGTCGCTGGCGGCGCTGTTCACGCTGATTGCGCTCAATCTGGCGGGCGTGTTCGAGTTCGGGCATTTCCTGCCGTCCTCGGTCGCCAGCCTGCAGGCGCGCCACCCGGTGGCCGACAGCTTTCTCACCGGCGTGCTGACCGTGGCCGTGGCATCACCCTGCACCGCGCCGTTCATGGGCGCATCCCTGGGCCTCACGGCCACGCTGCCTGCGCCCCAGGCGTTGGCCGTTTTTGCGGCGCTGGGGCTGGGGCTGGCGCTGCCGTACCTGGCGGCCAGCTTTGTGCCCGCTGTGGCGCGCGCCCTGCCCCGCCCCGGCGCGTGGATGGACACCTTCCGCAAGCTCATGGCCTTCCCCATGCTGGCCACGGTGGTCTGGCTGGTGTGGGTGCTGGGCCAGCAAAGTGGCATCGACGGCGCGGGTGCGCTGCTGATTCTGCTGGTGGGGCTGTCGCTGGTGGTGTGGGCGCTGTCGCTGGCCGGGCGGGCGCGGGTGTGGATGGCCACGGTGTCCATTGCGGCCATGGCCTTGCTGGTCTGGGCCTTTGCGCCGCACGTCACCCACATTCCCACCGCGCAGGCGGCCACGTCGTCCCCGCAGGTCTCCGCCACCGGCTGGCAGCCCTGGGCACCCGGCGCGGCCGAGCAGATCGTGGCCGGGGGCCGCCCCGTGTTTGTGGACTTCACCGCTGCCTGGTGCGTGACCTGCCAGTACAACAAGAAGACCACGCTGGCCGACGCCAATGTGCTCTCCGACCTGCAAGCCAAGAACGTCGCCCTGCTGCGCGCCGACTGGACGCGCCGCGACCCTGCCATCACCGCCGCCCTCGCGTCACTGGGCCGCAGCGGTGTGCCCGTGTACGTGTTCTACCGCCCCGGCAAACCGCCGGTGGTGCTGACCGAAGTGCTCAGCGTGGACGAGGTGCGCGCCACCATCTCCCAGCTGTAGCCCTCCCTGCTTTCGACCACCCGCCAACCCTTCAGGAGACCCTGCCATGAAGCTGCTTCGCCGTACGTTGATCGCCACCGCTGCCCTCGTCGCCCTGGGCGCCCAGGCCGCCGCCACCGTGGGCCAGCCCGCGCCCGACTTCACGCTCAAGGACACGTCGGGCAAAACCGTGCGCCTGTCGGACTTCAAGGGCAAACACGTGGTGCTGGAATGGACCAACCCCGGCTGCCCCTTCGTGCGCAAGCACTACGACAGCGGCAACATGCCCGCCACGCAGAAAGAGGCCACCGGCAAAGGCGTGGTGTGGCTGTCCATCAACTCCACCGAAAAAGCCAGCAGCGACTACCTGGAGCCCGCCAAGCTCATGGCCTGGAAGCAGGAGCGCAAATCCGCCCCCACCGCCGTGCTGATGGACGAGGAAGGCACCGTGGGCAAGAGCTACGGCGCGCGCACCACGCCCCACCTGTACATCGTCAACCCGCAGGGCGTGCTGGTGTATGCAGGCGGTATCGACAGCATCCCTTCGGCGCGCCCGGCTGACATCGAGAAGGCCACCAACTATGTGAAGGTGGGGCTGGCGGAGGCACTCGCAGGCAAGCCGATTTCGGCGGCGACGACGGCGCCGTACGGGTGCAGCATCAAGTACAAGTCCTGAGCCAGGAATTGCACCGCCGCCCACACTACCTACTGTGCGCGGCGGCCCTGTTGTGCCTTGGCAAGCGCAACTAAGATGCGGGCATGCACTGCGAACAATGCCGCCGCCCGCTCCAGCATGCCCACGATATCTGCCAGGCCTGCAACCAGGAACTGTCGTACCCCACCAGCAGCAACTCCAACAAGGCCCTGGGCGCTGGTCGGTACCGTTGCCCCGCATGCAACGGATTCTTTGATCACTGGGCCACCACCCTTTTGCCCCGGGACGCCCGCTGGTACAAGCCCCAGAGTGAGGTAGCAACCTGCCCACTGTGTGAAGAGGCCCTGCAGTGGAAACGCGACGCGGAGCCAGCACAGCTGTCAGCAGGTTTTGAGGGAATCGCCTTGGGCACGTTGTGGGCGCTCTTGTTCACCATCCCCACTCCACTTCTGGAAGGAGCCGAGGAACATCTAGGCAGATGGTTTGGTCTCCTAATTCCGCTGCTACTGGGAGCGATGTTCCTCATCGCTGTTCGCCCCTCCACACTGGGCACAGGTCAAGGGGTCGGCGGCTTTGTACTGGCACAGCCCCAACCGTACCGGAAGCCCCAATTTTGGGCGTCCTTGATTTTCGGAGTAGCCATCATGGTCAGCGTCCGGATCGCCCCGCAGGCGGCCCAGCTATACCTGTGGTGCGCCTGGCTCGGACTGGCTGCTGCAGGCTGTCTGGCGGCCGTTCTGTGGCGGCGCTCGGTGGAGCGACACAAGCGCTTGCACACGCCGGACCCCACAGCCCCATCCCCCACCCGCCTTTCGTAGCCCATCGCCCATGCTCCACGCCCCCGACACCATCAGCCCCCTGCATGCGGGCATGCAATGCCAACAATGCGGGCGTCCCCTCGCCAACCCGACCGCCATCTGCACGGCCTGCGACCAGGAGCTTTCCACCCCCATCGGCGGGGGGCGCTACCGTTGCCCCGCATGCCACGGGCTCTTCGATGACTGGACCACCACCCTTTTGCCCCGCAACGCCCGCTGGTACACGCCTCAGCATGAGTTAGCAACCTGCCCACTGTGCGAAGAGGCCTTGCAGTGGAAGCGCGACACGGAGCCAGCACAGCTCCCTGCGGGACTTCAGGGCATCGCCTTGGGCATGTTGGTGGCGCTCCCGCACACCATACCCACTTCGCTCCTGAAGGGAGTCAAGGAATATCTGGGCACATGGTTTGCGATCCTGCTATATCTGCTGCTGATCGCGATGCTCTTCATCGCTGTTCGCCCATCCATGCTGGACACGGGGCAAGGCGCCGGCCACTTTGTACCGATGCAAGCGCCACCTACGGGGAAGCCTCAATTTTGGGCGTGCTTGATCACCGTTGTGGCCATCACGGCGAGCATCTGGACTGCCCCGCAGGCGGCCCAGCTCACCCTGTGGTGTGCCTGGTACGGACTGGCTGCGGCGGGCTGCCTGGCTGTCGTCCTGTGGCGGCGCTCTGCCGAACGGCACAAGGGCTTGCAGACCTGATCCAGCAGCCCCGTCCCCCACCCGCCTTTCATAGCCCATCGCCTCATGCTCCACACCCCCGACACCATCAGCACCCTGCGCCACCTGCTCACCGCCTGCCGCACCATCGCGGTGGTGGGCCTTTCGCCCCAGTGGCACCGCCCCAGCTACTTTGCCGCCAAGTACATGCAGGCGCATGGCTACCGCATCGTGCCGGTCAACCCGCTGGTGGCGCGCGAGGGCGGGCAGATCCTGGGTGAGGCCGCCTACGCCAGCGCGACCGAGGCGGCGGCCGCGCTGGCGGCGCAGGGGCAGAAGATCGACATGGTGGACTGCTTTCGCAAGAGCGAAGACATCCCGCCCCTGGCCGACGAAGCCGTCGCCATCGGCGCACAGTGTCTGTGGCTGCAGCTGGGCGTGTTCAACGAAGCGGCAGGCCAGCACGCCGAGGCCGCCGGGCTGCTGGTGATCCAGAACCGCTGCGTGAAGATCGAACACGCGCGGCTGTTTGGAGTCCTGGGCTGGATGGGCGTGAACACGCGCGTGATCAGCGCCAAGCGTTTGCGGCAACTGCCTTACTAGCAATTTGATAGCAATAAACGCTTACCCATCGCGCGAAAACGGCCTTTTTCATTCATAAACCATGTCCTCCAACCCACCCTCCGGCGCCGACCGCGCCTTTGGCTTTGGCACCCGCGCCATCCACGCGGGCGCACAGCCCGACCCGGTGACCGGCGCACGCGCCACGCCCATCCACCAGACCACCAGCTTTGTGTTCGACAACGCCGAGCACGCGAGCAGCCTGTTCAACCTGCAGACCTTTGGCAATGTCTACAGCCGCATCAGCAACCCCACGGTGGCAGTGTTCGAGGAGCGCATCGCCAGCCTCGAAAACGGCCGCGCCGCCTTGGCCTGCGCCAGCGGCATGGCCGCGCAGATGGCGGCGCTGCTGGCCATCCTCAAAACCGGCGACCACATCGTGGCGGCCAGCACGCTGTATGGCGGCACGGTGGGGCAGCTGGGTGTGGGCTTCAGCCGTCTGGGCATCGAGACCACGTTTGTGGACCCGGCCGACCCGGTCAACTTCGCACGTGCGGTGCGGGCCAACACCCGGGCGTTTTACGGCGAGACCATCGGCAACCCGCTGGTCAACGTGCTCGACATCGCAGCCATTGCCGACATGGCCCATGCATACGATGTGCCGCTGGTCATCGACAACACCGTGGCCAGCCCCTACCTGTGCAACCCGCTGGCCCTGGGCGCCGACATCTTGGTGCACAGCGCCACCAAGTACATCGGTGGCCACGGCACCACCATGGGCGGCGTGGTGGTGGAGGGCGGCAAGTTCCCGTGGGACAACGGCAAATTCCCCGAGATGGTGGAGCCCAGCCGCGCCTACCACGGCGTGACGTTCTACGAGACCTTTGT
>Ga0187844_10000386_pt1 | contig 34425 bp, 38 predicted proteins | sample SpaLakP09_SKY_50_FD_134517 | JGI IMG/M metagenome (GOLD analysis project Ga0187844, IMG submission 134517) | Oligotrophic lake water microbial communities from Sparkling Lake, Wisconsin, USA - SP09_SKY_50 | ecosystem: Environmental > Aquatic > Freshwater > Lake | place: USA: Sparkling Lake... | reverse complement strand
TGCAAGCTCTTATGCAGGTTTTGAAAACACTGTTGTATTGAAAGGGGGAATAAAAATTCTAGATAGTTCCGCGAGCAGTCCCATGGTTTTTTGTTCCAGAGGGTTCAATGACACCACACTGTACAGGCAAGCAGCTGGTGTACTAAAAACAGATAATACTTTCACAGTAGGCCAAAATTTACAAGTCAACGGCAGTACATATCTAGGCGATACCTTTGCTGATAATGTTTATGTTAATGCTGGCCATATAAGGCTAACAAATTGTACTGACCCTGCACAGTCTGTTGTCTTCGGCAATGTTTATTTAATGAATACTGCAAACGTTTACTTATCTGCAAATCGAATCTTGAGAACAGATAACAATGCTTCCATTGGTGGTGATCTGGATGTTTATGGAGATATAAACGCCATGGGCATAAGCAAATATCAGACCCTTAGTGCAGCAACAATACGCATTTCAGGGGGTGTCATTTTGACAAATATATTAAGTGCAGGTTTAGCAGATTTAAGGACATTAAAAAATATTAGCAGTGACAATCGATTGCTTTCAATATATGATGCAAATAACCTTAAGAACTTTGAGGTGCGGGTTGATAATAATCAGGTTGATTTGTATGTCATGAATCTTACTGGTGGTGGTACAGGTGTACCTTCATATGCAGATGATGAGTTCTATAAAGTGCAGACAACAATGTATAATGTTAGTGCTGCAAGACCAAAGACACCTTTTACAGGTCAAATGTTTTTTGATCGAACATACAATCTACCCATATGGTGGGATGGCTCGAAATGGATCGCACCTTTAAGTGGTACAAGCGACGGTATTGTTAATTGGGGACAAATTTAATGAGCAGTACTAATCTTTCAGTCTCAGATTTGCCTCGTACACAATTGTTACAGGACAATGATTTAATTATCGTACAAACAGAGAACGGCACGCAAACAATAACGTTTGAAAATCTTAACATTGTAAAGACAGATCTGTATAAAAATGCTTATGTAGGTAGAGATCTCAATGTGGAGCACGATCTATATGCTGATACTCTATATGTTAACAATCTTTGTGCAGCTAATGTGTTGAGTGATTCGTTTGCACGAGTCATTGATCTGCGTAAAACATTTACTGTTGGGGCAAATGTGTCAAGTGTTACAGTGATATATGATAATTTTTATAACTTGTTTAAAATTAATCGCAGTGCAATTACACCAACATTGTTTACTGTTGCTGTTGAACAACCACTCTTGCTCACGCCATATATAAGTCGTGGTGGCATTCAGTATCTGGCTGACGGTGATCTTTCAGTCTTAATTGTACTGAGTGGATATCCGACAACAAGAGAATCACTTGCAGAAATAAGATTTACGTATTTCTATTAATAGTGTGAGTGAAATAATAGCGCTTTATTAATTCTAATGAGCGCTTTCTTGGGCTCCAAACCTTCATCAACTAATCTCTTGTATTCGTTCTTGAAAGCGGAAACAAAATCTTCTGAGAGCTTGAAGTTTTTTGGGTAAAACTCTCTCTTTATAGTCTTGATGCTCTTGAAGCCTTCCATGAGGCTATTGACGTTATCATTATAATTCACCTAATTATTTATCTAAAAGGAACTTCTTTTTAAGGCGAGTTACAACATCATCATCTTGTTTAATTTTTTCTTGTGCTTCAAGGAGCTGTTGCATATCTTCAAGATTCTTAGGATCAAGAATACTTTCTTCATTATGAATCAAATCACCCTTTTCATCTAAATAAAGCTTCACCATTTCAATTCGCTCTTCAGGTGAACCAAAGATTTCAATGATGGGCGGAAAATCCTCTTCTGGAAAAAAAGGAGAGCGTCCTAGCTTTACCATTTGATAGGTTATGGCTTTAAAGATATTATCTATCTCTTCAATGTACTGCTTATCTATTTCTCTTGTTTCTTTGGGAGATATTTCAATAGGAGCAGCACGTGTAATGGGAATGTAGAAAATAATATCTAAATGCTTCATGCTTTCTTTTACAAGAGGAATACATTTGTCAATAAATTTTTTATCAATATCTGAAGACTGTTTATCGAGGCTCCAGAGTGAATAAACAATGTTATCAAGAGGACAGCGATCAAAAAGAATCTTATCACCTTTAGCCGTTTTTTGCAAATCGTCAATCAAGCAATTCAAGATTTTATATTGACCGTCTGCTGATACCTTCTTATTAATACCAATATTTTCTTCTTTAATAAGATTGCGGTATGACTCCGCAGATCTTGTATATTTCGGCCAAGTTTTAACAAAATCATTAATAAATGTCGTTTTGCCTTGACAAGCAGAACCAGAGATGGCTATTCGCATACGTATATTTTATATTATAGCTGTATTAAAATCTACCAAAAATGACTTAGTCAGAGTCGGTAAAGCGACGAGCAGCAGTTACTCCACGTACAGCCCCTTTGAAGGCGGTTTTTGAGGCAAACTTTGATGCTGTATTCATGGCTTTTACTACTCTTGCTCCTGCTATAGCAGACTTTGTTAGTGGCTTGCTGATGTGTCTAAGTTTTGTAAATTTAATAAGATCTGCAAAAGGAATAAGGGAAATGGCGCTTATTCCAGCATTGATGAAATGTTTGTTTTTAACATCAGGTGTTTTTGCTGCAGCTGCACGAAGCAAAGAGATCAAGGAATTTGTACCATCTGCCAGAATGCCAACTGTCGGTTCAATACCTGCAATATCAAGTGCGCCTTGTAACACGTTGAGCGCTTTGCTTTCTTTCTCACGGGAGGGCAAGGCTCGAGCTGCAGCTTGTGCAACATGTGGTGCAGCTGTTCTTAGACCGGCTTCTGCAATGTAAAACTGCTTAAAAGTGACCATTTCATATATATTTATACTTTTAAGGCTTTATCCCATATGATAAGCTGCAATCTGGGGCTGAAGTTAAAATTGTATTTTTTGCAGAGATCTGCTACTTCTGCAGCTTTTTGAATATGTTCTTGCCGACTTCCACAGCAAGGCATGAGCCATACTCGATTTGAAGGTACATTGATATCATTATTATGGATATACTTCTCCATGATTTCCTTCACATCATCTTCATTGCGTACAACAAACTTAAACCCAGAATTATTATCTACATGCCATTTTAATACTGCCGGCTTGTATCTCCGCTCTTCTGGATCGCCATTACTGGCCAACTTGGGTGATGTGGTAAATGTTGCTTTGTGCTTGGTAACCCATTCCTCATCAGGAAGAATTGTGGCATTTGTTTCAAAGTCGATAATGGGTGTATAACCATATCTTTGTTTGTATGCATCAATAAATTTCAACAAAGTCTTCTGTTGAATGAGAGGTTCGCCTCCAGTGAGCTTGAGAATGGCACCATCTCTCAGATGACAATTATAGCCTTTCTGAGAGATATACTCAAAAACTTCGTTGAAGGTCATTCTATTCTTTACAGACCAACTTATGAAGCTATCACACCCATTAGGAGCATCGGCGCTAGCAAAGCCCTTGCATGTTAGATTGCACATTGACATGCGCATAAAGACAGAGGGATAACCAACAAACTCACCTTCACCTTCAATTGTATAGAAGATCTTGTCATCACTAAGAAACAGTGTATCAATTGCATCACTCATGTGCTTATTATAAGTTATATCTCTTCGCTTTCAACTAGTTTTTTATGCAAGCTACATGCTATATCATACATTTCTAATGAATGGTTTGAGCCGCTCAAACTATGGTTTGAACCGGCTGTAAGCTTAGCTTGATCTCTGGTCACACGTCTGAATTCTCCCAGAACACACCACAAATTAAAGCTCTCTTCTTCAGTAAGAACAACATTTATTTGCTTCATATATAATATATTATCATTATAAAATAAAAGCTAGTATATTCAACTTATAATATCTTTACCAGTAAACAGGTAGGAAAAATGATTAAATAAATGTGATGTCGAAGCGTGACAGAGCAGCTAAAAAAGTTGCAAAATATGGCAGTAAAGCTGTGCCGTACGGTAAAGATGATGATGGAATCATAAGACCTGATATCTTTCTCAATTACAAGATAGATCAAAAATTTCATTTAAACGAAAGACACAAAGCTTTTGTTGATTGTGCCATGGATGATACATCACAAATCATATTCTGTGACGGCCCAGCGGGGTCATCTAAAACATATCTCGCGGTCTATGTTGCACTGTCCATGTTAAAAGAAAAGAAAATAGATGAGATTATCTATATCCGGAGCATTGTTGAATCAGCAACACGCAAACTCGGCAGTCTGCCAGGTGAAGTTGATGAAAAGTTCAAGCCATGGAGCATTCCAATGGTTGAGAAGTGTGATGAATTGGTTGGTAAACAGATAACGAATATGTTATTTGAAAGTAATTACATGAAATGCATACCAGTAAACTTTTTGAGAGGTTCCACATTTGCAAATAGTGTAGTTATTGTTGATGAATCACAAAATTTAGAACATAGTGAATTAGTTACAATTCTTACTCGTTTCGGAAAGAATTGTAAATTATTTGTGATTGGCGATACATTGCAATCTGATATCCATGAAAAATCAGGATTTGCAAAAATGTTGAGAAGTTTTGATACAGAAGAAAGTCGAACACAAGGCATATTTGGATATCACTTTACAGAAGAAGATATAACACGCAGCAAGCTGCTCAAGTTTATTGTTAAAGTCATAGCATCCATTAAAAAATAATGTAAATACTGTATTACGCATGAACGCGTCCATACAGAATCAATTCACGTACAACAGAGCATTAACAAGCAATGTTATTGCACTGACTGATTATGCATCAGATGATGTGAAGTATGTTTTTAAGCCTGTTATTATAAAGAAGCAGACAACAGCTTTTCCACTGTTAAGTGTTTTTCAAGGTTGGATATCATATGATCAAAATATTGGGTTGGAGGATTTCATAAGCCTGCCCACACCCACACCCACACTAACAGTGACACCTTCACATACACCAACACGGACGTATACTATAACACCCACATGCACGCGGACCCCCACCAATACACCCACACATACACCCACATTAACACTTTCTAGAGGTTTGACGAGAACACCCACACCAACAGTTACAAGTACACCAACACCTTCAAATACTGCTACACAGGCACCAACGCCAACTGTTACTAATACACGCACAGTAACGCCCACACCAACACGAACACCTACAGTGACTCCAACTGTGACTAATACACCAACAGTGCTCAATATTGTAAACCCAACAATTACATTGTTGTCTATCCTAGGGCCACCGCGGCCATGCAGATTTAGTAAGGTAACTGGGTTTTGTACTGGCGGGGGGTTTACAATTCGCGTGACAGGAGGTCACAATGGCTATAATCCAGCTACAGCTGTATCAATGATTGTTAATAATCAAATACGCGCAACAAAGTTATTAGTTAACGGTAGCACAGACTTATGTTCTTATGATTATGATGCTGGGAATGTATTATTAATACGCGTTGTAAATCAATATAGCCAGATAGCTGATCTTACTGTGGTAATACCGGCATATCCAGACGCTTATCCAAACCCACCATGTTATCCGGATACCCCGTAAATTTTTTCTTGCTTGCAACCTGATTGCTGTAAATGCTACTCAAGTCTTTGCTATCATCCTCTAAGGATTTTATTTGCTGTCTGGCAGGATAATAATCGGCAATATCACCTCCATAGAGTTGTTGTCTGATCTCTGGATGCATGCAATTATTTATTAAATTCCCCAAGACGTACCAGAGAAGAGATTGCTGTAACCAGAGGTTCTTTTGTTTCCTACCTGCGCAGCACGTGATACATCATTCACCGGTGCAGCATTTGTTTTAATATTCTGCTGCACAACATGCTCATCTACTGCATGTGTTTCTTGTAAAGAAGATGCATATGGTCGTACATAATCATATGATGCAATTGCAGAATTTTTATCATGCTCCCACACTTCAACTTTCTCCACCCAACATCTATTCTTTGTAATGCCTCTTACATGTGCATCAGCCACATCAAAACACCATTCTGCTGTCCTTTCAATGCCCACACCCTTATGCATAATTCTAAGATCTGCTGCACCGGCATCATGCAAAGCTTTAAATTGATCTAACAATGGGTCATCTGCAGATACACAAAATGTATGATCAAACTGATTTTCTAAGACTTGCTTGAGCTCCTTTAATCCACCAAAATCTACAACCCAATTTCTTTCATCCAGTCTATCACACTCAAACCAAAATTTTGCTACCAATCTATATCCATGTATATACTTGCAATGACTATCTGCTTTCCACTGCCTGAATGCGCAACTGCCTAATTCTATAATCTTTGTGCTGGTATATTTCAAAGGGGGGCTTTCGTAATATCTTTAATATTATAACAGAATAATTTCAAAAATCAACTGACTTTTCGAAGTATTACTGTATCTGTATTTTGATCTGGGTCTGTTATAACCTCAAAATTTTGCTTTCTTCCACCACGTCCAAGTAATATTTGCACAACCTTGCCACGCGACAGCTGAGCATTAGGATTTGATTGCATGATGCGTGATACTGAATACAGTTCAGGTCCTGTGGGTTGTTCTGCAGAAAGCTGCCATTGCTTCTTCATTGGATCATAGGCAAAGTAATTGCTCTGCTTAAACCCATAACCTTCTGGTGATTTAATAGGCACACCACTCTTATAATAAAATGTTTGTGCAGTACCAGATCCAGGTGAAACAACAATCTTCATTGCATCAATTGTACCAGCACGTGAGCTCCGCATATCAACATCATAAACAAAACCACCCTTGTATTGTTGTTTCTTTGTGATTTTTGCTGGTGATCTTATTCTGTAGCCTGCAGCGTCAACTTCACCTATGTCAACATTCACAGTGGCGCCAGCACCAGGCAAGTTGACTGGTTGATACAGAGATTTTGTTACAGCATCTTCTGTTCTTTTCTCAGCATCAGCCTTCAGTGCACTAGCAGCTGCACCAGTTTTGGCAGCTGCAGAATCTGCAGCATTAAGGCCTTTGTTTATTGTGCCAGTTGCTGTGTTTGCTACATTCCTTATACCGCCAGTAATTGGTGTAATGTCTCCACCTATCACAACATCACGTGCTCCTCTTATGAATTTACCAGGTGCCTGTACAGCTTTCTCAATGCCTGTTGCAGCACCTGAAATGACGCCACCTACACCGGTATTCACAGCCTTGGCGCCGCGTATGTATGTGCGAGGATTTATTATGGCTTTGCCAGTTTTCTTGCCCGCAGCTGTCACATAATCACGCATGCGCGCTTCTGTGACTGGTGCTTCTGTGTCATCAAAAATAAACCTTCTATATATTTCGCTTATGTCTTCTTGATCAAAGCCAGCCTGGTGCAACATTGTTTCAATATCAGTGATGTTATTGCAATTTGCAACCTGATGACACGCAGGATCATTTGGTCCTTTGACCTGCGCAGCAATCTGCATTATAAAATTCTTCAAGTTATTAAATTGATCAACATCTTCGTCAGATGTACAATCATCCTCACCGTCTTGCGCTATGTATTCAATCACATCTTCTGGTATATCATCCAGTGTTATTCCATCTGGTACAACCAATATCTTCAACCTTGAATTACATTCATTTAGAACATAGCCTTCATAACTTGCAGCATTTTTAAAATCAAGCTTATCAGCAAATATGGGATCTATTTTTATTCGAATTCTCTTGAGACCCGTTCTTTTGAGGCTTTCCAAAATGACATCTGTATACTTCACGTAATTATTTATGTTGAAATCTCATAAGTTAACGTTATATTATAGTACATATGTCAAACCTAAGGCTAGCTTTTGCAAATCATAACCATCCACATACACAAGAAGAAAAAGAACAAATAATTCAAAAAGCATCCAAAGCTTATGAAGCTTACATGGATGCACTTGGTTATGATTGGCGCAATGATCCTAACAGTGACAATACCCCTCACCGGGTGGCTAAAGCATTTGTAGAAGATTTTGCATGGGGATGCTACAGCAACCCTCCTAAAATTACAGTGTTTGACAATATTGACCAGTATGATGGCATGGTGTGTCAGAATAACATCAAATTAACATCTCTGTGTTCACATCATCATGCACCGTTTACAGGTGTGGCACATGTGGCATACATACCTTCCAAGCAAGGCAAGGTCATAGGGTTGAGCAAGCTTAACCGTGTTGTGGACTGGTTTGCTCGACGGCCTCAAGTCCAAGAAAATCTTACCATGCAAATTCATGCGCACATTGATTTGGTGTGTAAAAAGAACAATGGTGTTGCAGTGATGATTGAAGCCAATCATACTTGTTGCTCCAATCGTGGTATAAGACATGACTCGACAATGCGTACAGCCAGAATGTCTGGTGCTTTTTTAGATAATAATGACAATTCTCGCGCTGAGTTTTATAAATTTGTTGAATTTGCTCAGAATAATCGGCATTAAGAATATTATTTTGATGTATCAATAACTGCGTCAAGCATCTTCAAGAAAGGTGCACCAATTAAAACAGGCTCTTCATTTTCAGAGCGATCTGCAATACTGAAAGGTACATCTTTATACTCTTGTCCGTTGACTTTGATATCAAAAACAACTACAGGTCTGTCTTCTTTTACTCCACTGCCAATGTGAATCTTAATGTTATCCTTTCTTGGCTTTGTTACTTGCTTGTTACCAGCAGTTGTGAAGGTGACATTATCCCCTGCAACTTCTATATCTATACCATGTAGAACATTATATGCTTCATTGCCAGTGTCGACTTTTGCTAGTAATGAACCAATACCATCTATCTCTATTGTTTCATCAATACCCAGAACAACATTCTCCTTGCTCACACAGTTTGGCACCATCTTTTTACCCTTTTTCTTCATTCCTACCTGTGTATAGTGCTTCCAGCACTTCTCAAGATAATACCGCTTAAATGTGTTCATTATACAGGATTATTTAATATATTACAATAAATATTATTATGGCAAATTTAGACAATTCTAGAATTGAGGAAGCTTATAAACTCAAAGTTCTCAGAGAAAATGCTGCTCCAAAGAGGCCTTGTTTAAAATGTGGTCAAGCTTGCAGTGAAGCAGAAGAAGGCTGCGGCTGCCCAGGGTGCAATCCATCTGTACATCCTAAAGAACAGAGCAGTCAACAGAGTGGTGAAAAGACTGAACAGAACAAAGACATGGCAAAGAGATCACTCTATAGAATTTTTAAACTATCAGCGATGCTGCACGATATTCTTGCTAAAAGCGGCAATGATATTGAGCCTTGGGTAGCAGCAAAAATAAACGAAGCATACGATAATATTGAAGCAGCTTTTGGTTATGAAGATTATAACTCTGCCAGGCAATCAATGGATGTTTCAGAGCTGGAAGAGAATAATGAACAAGATCTATATAAAGCAATTGAAAATGGGCATGAGTCTCTTTTAGATAAGATTCGCAGTGGCTTGAAGAGAGAGTCAAAAGAAAATCTCGAAAAGATATTACTCGAAACAATTAAAGTACTTGAAACAAAATAATTACTTTATTTTGTTATTGAATATATTAAAGACCGCTTCAGAAAATTTACCAAGCATACCGGTAATAATCTTCTTTCTATCTTCATTAGTTGCACTACGGTAGAGGTTTCTTAACTCTGTGCTACTTTTAATACGCATGTTACCAAGATTAAACTCTACAGTTGCTGGTGCATAAACATAACCATGTCCTGTCTTCTCATCAGCCGGCTGCATTGCTGCAAGATCTTTAAAAGGCTGAAAGTATGAAGGCTTGCCACTCTTTGTAACACCAAATGTAAACCTTGGATCTTCATCCATGTCTTTTTTTCCAACCAGGTATATGACCTTAGTGACTTTCAGATCATAATCTTTTAATATTTCTATAGGCTTATATGGTTGTGTTGTTAAGCGAATTTCCTGTTCATGAATACCTGCGGCTAACATAATTTGCTTTTTTTCTGCAAAATTAAATGGGTATCGATCCGGTTGTGCAGTCTTAAGAGGTGTATCCGCCGTTGCAATAAAAAAATCTGCACCCGGGAAAGATTGTCTTGCTAAGTCATAGATTTTTTTATGACCCAAATGAAAAGGTTGAAATCTGCCCGGAAATACAACAACAAGATTATTTTTTTGATGCTGTAATATTTGTTCAACTCTTAGATTAAATTGGGTTGTCATTAGTAACCTCCCATATTACCGGCACGTGTTGATGCAGTGTTTGTTAGATATGGAGTACTGTTAACCACATGCATATTTTGCAGAAGACTCTGATGGCTCATTTCCTCTTCTTCTGCACTGCCTGCTTGCTGCACAGCTTTAAGCTGCTGTATCTTACCCATCTCTTTTCCAGTTATGAAATTACCAGTTATCTTAAAGGGGTTTGATGATAGCTTAGGGTCACGCACAACAATACCTTCCTGTGTGTTTAGTGACCCCAAATCTGACACAGCTTGCGATTTTATTAATTGACCGAGAATAATTGTAGCATGATAAAAGACTGCACCAGCAATCGCAAGCTTGATACCCTGTTCATCATTATTCTTTATCACAGTATTAAGAGGTACACCACCAGTTACATTCTTGTAGTTCTCGAGACTCATTGCGCCTATTGTCTTTCCAGAAGAAAGCATAATTTTAGCAGCTCTTGGATTCTTAACTTCATTCAACCATGCACCTAATGTCTTAACTACACCATGCTGTTCATCATACTTCACTGCAAACTCTACATTGAGCGCAGGCGTAAAATTAATAGCTCTTGGTACCTTAACAACAAATTCATTCACAACACTAAAGCCTGCTTTCTTGGCTATTGGCTGTATTTTCTCTATTAAGCTTGCAAGAGCCGGCTTACTGTAGCGCATTTCTTGTGATGCACGACTTATACTTCCTCTTACTGGACTCTTCACTTCAATAATCTCATTCAACCCATGTATAGCCAGAAAATTATTACTATATCCAATTACATTTGTTGTACCTTGCACAAATTCCATATTAAGAAGTATCTTTGAGTTGCTCCACAGGCCAAGTTGTTTCAATTCCTTTTCTATACTTGGAAGAACACTATTAAAAATATTCAAAACAATTGCTCCCTTTTCAAGCATGCCATGTCCCTCCGGAAAGCGCAGTGGCAGTGTTGCAACAGTTACACCATCAACATCTTCTTTTTTATTTGATCCTCTGTCCATGGCAAACTCCTTATTGCCATTTTTATTAGTAATAAGCTTAATTGAAGTATTAAGCCCGTCAATTTTTACTGTTGCTGGAGTTTTATGCAAACTTGCTGCTGTGTTTTGAAATAATTTTATCAAATCTCTACCAGTATTAACATTCGGCAGATCAAAAGGATGTGCCATATGACCGGCAGCACCACCCTCGAGGAGAAACTGTTTAAAGCAAATCACTGTATTCGCACTCCAACAGAATGACGCGTGGTATCGATACTCAAATTAATTTCTGCACGAAACACCATTAAAAATTTAAAAATATTTATGATGTTTACAGATAAATCATTAGAATCAAAACGATATGATACTATTTTGTCTGGCGCACTCTTACTCTCTTCATCCTCTTCACTTACTGTATTGAATAAAACAAAATATTTGAAACCCTGATTCAATTGATATTCAGCCATATGAATTGCAGCTATTACTTTGTACAGCGGTGCACCATCAGACTCTTCACTACCAGTTACTGTAAAGATTTTATCACCATACTCTTTCATTAATACCGCTAAAGCATTTTCAATACTTTTAACAGGGGTATTTGTATATGATCTAGTAGCCGCAACACCATCTACCCTTTCTTTAATAGAAAGATCAGGTATTGAAAAGAAATCTTTAACTGACGGGCCATAAGATGCCTTAGATCCTTTCGATCTGGATGATGAACCATGCTTTTCACCTTTTTTCACTGAAACATACTTGCTTATAGTACTCTTCATTTTGGCTCTCAATTCACCCTTGCTAGCCGTTGGAAACCCGTTTTTAAATTTGTTATCTAAGTCAACAGCTAATTCAACATCTGCTAATACTTCTTCTAAATTATCAGCAGTTTTTAATTTTTGCTCTATGTTTCTTAATTGACCTAATTGTGTTTCAACTAACCGCTTGTGTTCTGGATGCAAAGTTCGAACCCTACCATTAACGTTAGGTTTTGGAGTCAAAGCATTAGCTAACACAGTTAACTCTGCTTCCACAATTGCAATAAGCTGCTGTTTTATGATACTAAGTGTCTGTGCAGAAACAGAAGTAACACCCTGTGTTCTTTGCTTCAAAATATTATTCAATGCTTCCAGAGTACCCGCTATTGCAAAATTATCACCACCCATTCTTGCACCAGCTCCCTTAACCTCTATTTTACCTAACCCTTCAATCTCCAAATCACCAGTATCAGCTTTAATAGCATCAGATATTAAACTGAGTGCAATTTCACCAGGGCCAACATTAGCACCTTTTTTCTGTGGTGTGATTCCCCATATTGCAACAAGAACTTTCTCAGCATCAGATGGATTTATAAATAACTCTCTAAAAGCTGGAGGTATTAATTCAGATAACCTCATAATTGATTGCGGTGTAGCTAATAGCTTGGTACGTAAAGGATTTTTATCATCTGTTTGAATTTCTTCTAAATTTGAAAAATTATTATAATTTATTTTAGCTTTTGAAAATATACTATTAATAGCTTCATACAAAGGATCTTTTTCATTTGTAACCCATCTGTCTATTTGAAGGCTCTTTAAAACTATTTCATTTACTGTGTACTCCTTACCACTTTTGCTAGTCATTTTTTGCTGTTTATTAATTATATCTATAACTCTATCAGCCAGTGCACTAGGTATTCTTGTAGGCCCTATGATTTTGTCATCATCTGTTTGAATAAGAATTTCTGCTGTGCCTGGCTGTTCACTGAGCAGTGTCTGTTGTCTGGGTAACAATGGCACTAGTTTTGCAAACGTCTCCTTCAAGTAGACCTCATCAAGACGTCTATATTTCTTCTGCTCTGCCATAGGTTAACCCAGCTTTGGATCTGAACTATACCGCTTCATTATACCCAAAATTTGCTTATATTTTTGAACGAAATTTTTCTCATTAATACTATTATAAAATTCCTTAAAGTGAGGATTTTCTAAGCGTTCAGGGTTATCCTCATAATTTTCATTCTCTTTTATTGCGTTTTGTATCCCTGCACGCATTGTCTCAGCGTTCTCCTTTGTAACAGGTGTGGTCCACATGCTATCAACAGCTTCTGTTGGAACATTCATTACCAAGGCTTTGCTGAGCAAGCGAACTATATCAACATATCCTTCTGGCGGTACGTTAACTGGTTGCTCTTGTTCACCGGCCCCTGCTCTAGGCATAGCTACAGGCACTGGAGAGACATCACCACCTGCAGGTGCTGCAGGCTGTGCAGCATCTTGTGGTGCCGCCTCCAGGAGATTGCTGTAATGCTTGAGTAGTTCGAGATATTTCACTAAATTATTTATCTTAAACAAGTACCAAATGCTTAATCTTTAGTGTATTAAAGTACTCTCTGCTCAAAAATGTTAAACCGTTTTTCTTTGCATATTGTCGCATCTTACTAAATGTAAATCTATGTGTATCATATGAATCAACATAATGACGTATGTTATTGATTATCTCCTGACTAGCTCCTGTTTTATTACTTACCTGCACTTCAAGCTCCCTTAACCCAAGCTCATTTTCATAAAAACGAACAGGCAGCAATCTTCCGAATTTTCTAATGATGGTTTTTATTAATTTTTGCACAGTCTTGGGCTCAAAATACTGGTACAATTCTCGGCAGTTCAAACTGTCAATGTTGTAATACAATACACTCTTTTCCAATGCTTTCTCTTTTAACAGTTGCTCGCAAACAGAAAAAAAGATATGATGTATAAACAGCTTCTTTATGTCACCGTTTGTTAAGTTCTTTGTAAGGAGCTGATACTTGTGTAAGTCATTAATGATTCGATGTTCTATTTGTTCAGTAAACAGAGCATCAAAACTTAAAAGCTGCAAATTATACTGCCGAAGGCAAAGTTTATATGGCACATGTATAATATAAATGAAATTATAAACTACTCAAGTATTTTTTTGGAGGCCGACCAATGCGGACATTAATAATTCCATTGTAATAGTCCTCTCTCAACAGCACATTTCTTTCCAACTGTTCCTTAATCTCAAAGTATGCGAGCTCCCACTTTGAACCACATGATTTTAGAATTTTAAAAACAAATTTATCCTTACCACACTTTACAATATCTTCATTGAGATCATTTGAAGAGCTTGTATATTCCTTCCAATCTGATTCTTTTTCCTCAATTCGCTTATTTACTTTGCCCTTGAGCGGCTTGCGTTTAAGCTTCTTTCTGCATTGTTTTCTGCCAATATACTTCTTATTTGTTACCGTATTAGTTATCTCATAAACAAACCCGAATGTATTTTCATCTATACAAACACCTTCTGCAAGGATCCAGTGACCAGTATTTTGCACAATGTTATTTACTTTGATTCTGGATTTAGCAAGATTAGTTTGGATTCAAGATACGCCGCATATAAAAAATCTTTTTCTTCTTTGATTTTGCCGCACTCTTATTCTTACCAGGGATCTTTTCTGTTGTACCAAGGGCAACAGCAATATCTGTTCTGCCAGGATTCCAAGAATCCGTATTACCCAAAGAATTATCAGTCCCAGGCGCCATACCAAAGACACTGCTATCATTAGCACCCTCGATCAATGCATTCAAAAAATATTTTACAAAAAGATTCATACTTGATTTTCCCTATTAATACTCTATTATTTAGTTTGTGTTAGAGGAATATATCAAAGAGTTAGAAGAAGATCTAAGAATTGATGAACTCAATCTCAAGGACTATCAACTGTGTCTTCCTGGTAAAAAGCACAAATGGGCTGGTAGATGCATACGGCATAAGCTTGAACTAATTAACGTTAAAGCACAGAAAAATGATCTGATGAAAGAAGTCGTTAAGCAGCTACAAGAACAAAGTTCTGTGAAAATGTCTTTACCTGTTCTAGAGAGGCATGCTGAAAAGCATGGCGACATGCAAGCTTTTGATAAAAGAATAAACGAATTGCATCTTGTTATTGAGCTGCTCGAAAAGGCAGAAAAGACCTTAAGCTCCGCCTCATACGACATGAAGAATATTATAGATATTATTAAGCTTGAAACTACATGATATCATTTTCATATGACGATAAGAAGCAACTCGGCATGGTTGCTGGTGATTTATTTGACGAAATAAGAGAGCACTTCTCTGTTAAAAATGAAGCAGCATTTTTTATGAAACGGTATGGGCGTTTTGCGCCACAACGCACGTACTCCATTACGCCTACTGGTAAATTTGATCCCGGTCTGTATCTTGAAATAAGAAAATTTTTAGCACAAAAACAACATGTCGGTGAAATAACAACAGATGATTCGTTGTTGAGCATTATAACTCCAGCAAGAAAATGGCTTAAGGAATCAAGATATACAACTGATATTATTCCATTGTCTCTACCATTAAGAGATTACCAGCAGGAAATTGTGCAAAAGGCACTAAGCATAGGCAGAGGCACAATCATACTTGCTACTGCTGGCGGTAAGACGTTAGCAGCTGCATCATTGCTTACAAAACTTTTCTTACTCTACGGACAGAAATTTAACTGCCTCTACATTGTACCGGATCTCGGTCTTGTTGAACAGACAACTTCAGATTTTAATTCATACAATGTTCCATTCTCTTGCCGCAAGTGGACAGGTAATAATCCTTTGGAAAACTCTGCAAATGTAACAATTGCAAATCTAGGTATCCTACAGAGTAAAAATACAGATCTATCATGGCTTGAATCGATTGATGTTCTTGTTGTTGACGAAGTGCATAAAATTCGCAAAGGTAATGAGATCAATAAAATTCTTAAAAAAATTAAAACCCCCTGCAGGTTTGGGTTTACAGGCACAATGCCTGAAAATTTACTCGATCAATGGAACATTATTGGTAAAATTGGTCCAGTTATCTATGAAAAGACAAGCTACGAATTACGTCTAGAAAAGTATATATCTAGTGTTGCAGTTCAAATTATTGAATTAAATTACAGCTTAAATAATCAACCAAAAGCTGCAGATAATATTAACAAATACAGAGAAGAAATTAAATTCTTAATTCACAACAAATTTAGAAATGAAGTCATTTCTAAGATAGTCTGCAAGGTAGATAATAATGCTCTTGTTCTTGTCGACTACATCGAGCATGGCGAAATACTTTATAACTACATTAAAGAAGCCTGCCCTAATAAGAAGATATATTTTATTCGTGGTGAGGTAGAGGTTGAGGAACGCGATAAAGTCAGGAAGTTAATGGAAGAAAGAAATGATGTAGTTGTTGTAGCAATTTCTAAGATATTTTCCACAGGCATCAACATTAAAAACCTGCATTACATTGTTTTTGCATGCGGCGGCAAAGCAAAAGTCAAAATTATTCAATCCGTAGGCCGTGGTCTACGATTGCATATCAATAAAGATAAGCTTATAATATTCGACATCAATGACAATTTGCACTATAGTAAGCTTCATTCCGAAAAACGTATAGCCCTTTATGAAAAAGAGAACATCCAAACAAGTATTAAACAGCTCACCCAAAGATAACATCAATACACCTGCAGCTGCAAAGACAAGCCCATCTGTGTCTAAATCAGCTATAGCAGAATCTGTTGCGACGCCTGAAGTAACGCGTAAATTGAAGCCAAAAGAAAAAGTGCACTACGTCAACAGCAGAGAATTTGAGGAAGAAATTAGAATATATTATAAATCAGGTGAGGTATCTATTAAGCTTGGAGAGAGTATAACCAAGATCGCAAACGGCCTGTCCTTTGCTCCAAACTTTATTAACTACTCCTACAAAGATGACATGATAGGTGATGCAATTGTTAAAATGTTTTCTGCACTAAGAAATCAAAAGTTTAGGCTCGACTCTGGGTTCAGCCCATTCTCTTACTTCACTACTATTGCATTTCATGCTTTTATTAATAGAATTAAAAAAGAAAAAAAGCATCATACATGTATAACAGAGTACAAGGAAAAAGTGTACACTGATCTCATGATGAATCCGGAAATCGTTGGTGATGCTGCGCACATATACATAGAGCCAGGTGATGATAACTACAATTCCACTGAGTGAATAATACAAAAGAGCTCGTAACATCGTCAGAACGTGTATGCTGTATTGCTGATTTACATGTCGGCGTGCATCAGAATAGCATATTTTGGCACGAGACTGCTCTAAAGTGGGCTGCTTGGCTCAAGGAAGATTTGCAAAAGAAGAAAATTAAAGATATTTTTATTCTCGGTGATGTGTACCACTATCGTGATGAAATTGCTGTCAATACCATACATGTTGTAAATCAGATTTTTAACATGTGGTCAGACTTCAATATCACTATTGTAGTAGGCAATCATGATGCTTTTTATAAAGATAGAGCAGATATTAATTCACTCTCCATCCTAAATGGTTGGAAAAATATTATTGTAATAAGTTCCCCGACAGTATATACGCTTTACGGTAAGAAAGCTCTCTTTCTGCCTTGGGGGTCTAATGTAAATGAGCTGCAGAAAGCAGATATGATATTTGGTCACTTGGAAATTGAAAGTTTTAAAATGAATAGCTTTAAGCTTTGTGATAAAGGTATTAAAACAAAGGAGTTACTCAATGTATCGCCCTTTATCATGTCTGGTCATTTTCATCTCCGTGATGAAAGAAAGTATGAAAAAGGCACAATCATATATGTCGGTAATCCGTTTGAAATGGATTTTGGTGATGCAGGATCAACAAAAGGATATTACATACTTGATTTAAATACCCTCAATTATACTTTTCATGAGAACGCTAATTCACCAAAACACTTAAAGATATCACTGTCTGATGTACTCAATAAAAAATCTCTTAAAGAATGTGATACAGCAAATAATATTATTAAGATTGTAATTGATAAAAAGGTTGATGCAGATAATATTGACAGTTTAATTGAAAAGTTTGCAAAGACAAAACCTTTTTCCCTTTCTGTTGATTATTCATTAATTAACTTAAACCCTACAACTTCTGAAGATAATACATATGATCTCTCTGGTGTCGACATACAAAAAGCTATAGAAGAGTTCATAAATTTACTTGACATTAAAACAAAGAAAGAGACTGTAGAGTATTGCCTCGACATATACAAGAAAGCTGCAAGATGAGACAAATTACATTCAATAAAATTACAATAAAGAACTTTCTTTCCGTAGGTTCTATACCTGTAAGCATCGACTTTAGAAAAGGTCTACATATTATTACCGGCATTAATAAAGATAAAGATGACCGACGTAACGGCGTCGGTAAATCAACAATCGCTGATGCCATATATTTTGCTGTCTTCGGCGAATCTTTAAGAGAGCTTAAAAAAGAATTTATCGTCAACAATATTAATAAAAAGAATTGTGAAATTGTTTTAGAGGCAAATATTAAGGATACAAACAACGACGATAATATTATTATTACCCGCACTCTTGAGCCTTCAAAGTGCTTTATTACTATCAACGGAGACGATAAAACTCGTGATAGTATTTCAAATACAAACCAGTTTATTCAAGATATCTTTAAATGCACACCAGAAATATTCCAAAACTGTGTGATTATGACAATTAATAATACTGTTCCTTTTATGGCGAAGAAAAAAGCCGAAAAGCGAAAGTTTATTGAAGATATCTTTAACCTTGGTATTTTTGGTGAAATGACTAATTTACTCAGGTTTGATTTGACAGAAAAGAAAAAGACATTTGATATTGAATCTGCCAAACACGATGAAGTATCAAAAACAATACAGACATACGAAAAACAAAAAGAGTTTGATACAACTGAACGCATCCGCAAGCATCAAAAATATAAAATTTATAAAGAAAGTAATAGCAAGGAAATGCTTGAAGTGGAGCGAAAGCTTAAAGAATTTACTATTGGTAACCTCACACAATTAAAAGAAGAGCGTGAAACTGCGGATAAAAAACTAGAAGCAGTTGAAAAGAGAATTCAAGATATTCGTAATTCAATCTCTGAAAATAAGACATCCATCATGCACTTAAGTGAAAAATTAAAATCTGTTGGTACTGATAAGGATAAATGCCCTGTATGCTTGCGCTCGATAGAAGAAAATGATAAGGAGCATATTAAAACTGAAAAGAAAAAGGTGAATGACGACGTGGAGAAGCTTCAGCAAAAAATTACTATTTTTAAGACAGATGAAATAAAGTATGTAAAAGCTAAAGATCTATTAGAAGAAAAATTACAGAATATCAAAGAACAAATACATGCACATGCTTTCAAGGTGAAAGAAAAAAGTGAACTGGAGCAACGACGTAGACAGTTGCAAGAATGGCAGACATCACTTGATACAGATATTAATGAATTGGTTAAAGCAACCAATAATTTCGATGTGCTTCTTAAGGAACAACAACATCGCCTTGCTGTTATAACAAAGGAAATTGATAACTTAAAGCTGATACTCTCGACACTTGATATTGCAAAGTTTGTTCTCTCAGAAGAAGGTGTTAAATCATACATTGTCAAAAAAATTCTACAACTCTTCAACACCAAGCTTGCGTATTATCTTAAAAAAATGGATGCAAATTGTACATGTATTTTTAATGAGTATTTTGAAGAAGAAATCATCGACAATAAAGGTAAAGTATGTTCATACTTTAATTTCAGTGGAGCAGAGAGAAAAAATATTGACTTATCCTGCTTATTTGCTTTCATGGATATTCGTCGATTACAAGGGGATGTATCGTTTAATTTTAGCATATATGACGAGCTTTTTGATTCGAGTCTTGATGAACGAGGTGTTGAACTTGTAATTAATATTCTTAAAGAGCGTGTCGAGAAGTTTAATGAAAGTATAATGATCATTAGCCACCGCAAAGAAAGCATAAAAGCAGCAACAGGCGATATTATTTTCTTAGAGAAGATCAACGGCATAACAAAACGAGTTGATTATAAAGAATATACCGTATAATTACATAACAATGTTAGTTACTAATCCTTTTGTTTCTCCATTTGTTAGCCCGTTTCCCGTACCGCATGCAGGCATGTCACAACCTACATCAGAGGCACCGCCGGTACCAAATGAATTAAACCTACCACGAGCCTTGAATTACTATGCAGATTTCAGCGGATGTGGGTTTTGGAGACTCATCTGGCCTGAGCATCTATTGAATGCAAATCAGAAAATGATTTTGCATGGCAGCACTGTTATGTGTTATGATCCCAATTACTTCCGCGGCATTAAAGCTGTACGCATTCAAAGACAAGCGACACCACATCAACTGCGATTTGTTAAATTTTTACGTGAAATTAGTGATAAGATTGGGTTCAAATTGATCTATGAAATTGATGACATTTGTTTTGCTGAAGATATACCTGACTATAATAAATTCAAACCAGCTTTTACTGACCCTACCATCAGACAGACAGCGCAAGAGATAATGGAAATATGTGATGAGATTACTGTGACTTGTGATTACATGAAAGAGTATTACTTGGGTAAAACAAAAAACAAGAATATAACTGTTATTCCCAACTTTCCACCCAAGTGGTGGATGGGCAATTTTTATAATGAAAAGCGAATTTCTGAAAATTATGATGCTAATATTAAGAAGCCAAGAATCCTGTATGCAGGCTCTGGAGCACACTTTGATGTCGAAAACCGTGTTAATCAGAACGATGATTTTGCACACGTAATAGATACCATAGTCAAAACTAAAGACAAATATCAATGGGTATTCCTGGGTGCATATCCACTGCCCTTGCACCCACTTATACGCAATGGTACTTTTGAATTTCACCCCTGGCAAAGCCTGTACAATTACCCTGAAAAAATTTATAATCTTAGAGTGAATATGATGGTGGCGCCTCTGCAAGACAGCATCTTTAATAAAGCCAAGAGTGATCTCAAGTATATTGAAGCATGTTGCTATGGCATACCTATTGCTTGTCAAGATTTGGTAACATATGCAAATGCACCGTATAGATTTAAGACAGGAAGTGAAATGGTAGATGTCATTGACGATGTTCTTTCCAAGAAAGGACGATATATGAACATTAGCGCAAAAGCGCGTAAAGTTGCAGAGTCACGATTCCTTGAAAATGAAGATAATATATCAATGTATTTTGAGCTATATAATTACGGATACGGAAGTCCTGAGCGAGTATTGCTGAATAAACTCAACAATATTTCTAGCAAATAAAAATATTGCTGTTATAATAGTATTGTGTATAGAAATGTAGCATATCTTCCCAAAGACCAATTAATGCGTCTTTTCACATGGGATGAATCTGGTAAGCGTATTGCCTTGGATACCACATACGAACCATACATTTATCTGGAGACAAATAACAAGCCTGATACAACCAGCATATTTGATACCAACCTCAAGAAGCGTAGGTTTAGAAACCAAGCAGAGAGATCTCGCTACATAAAGGACAATAAAATAACCCGTATCTTCGAAAATCTAAATGTACAACAACAATTCTTAATTGATACGTTTTGGAAAGATAATGAAAATGAATCGTTCAATAAACAAGCTATACGTACTGTATTCATAGATATTGAAACATACAGTCCAGATGAATTCCCTAAGCCTGAGGACCCGCAACACACTATTAACGTCATTACAGTTTATGACTCATTAGCAAAACAGTTTGTCACCTGGGGACTCAAACCATACAATAAAAAGAATGAAAATATACTCTATTTTTATTGCAAGACAGAAAAAGAGTTATTGCTCAAATTCTTAAAATACATAGAATCAGATTACCCTGATATCATATCTGGATGGAATTCTGAATTTTTTGATATGCCTTACATTATAAATAGAATAAGCCGTGTCCTAGGTGAAGATGAAGTCAAAAGACTTTCACCGGTGAGATACATTAGACCCATTGTGTTTACTGGAAAATTCGGCAGAGAACAAACACGTTGGCATATTGAAGGAATCTCTTGTGTCGATTATCTGGACATCTATAAACGATTTTGCCCTGTTTTAAGAGACTCATACAAACTTGATAATATTGGAGAAATAGAATTAGGTGAAAATAAGGTCGACTATGGCGACACCAACCTTTCAAGCTTGGCTGATGACAACTGGGAGTTGTTTGTTGACTATAACATTCAAGACGTTAACCTGCTAGTTAGACTGGAAGAAAAGCTTCAATATCTTCAACTCTTAAGAATGATCGCATATGCTGGCCTCACGACCTTTGAAGGCGCGCTAGGCTCCCTCTCTGTCATTACCGGTCTATGTACAATTCGTGCTCGGCATCATGACAAACGCATTCCCACATTTAATAAAGGACTATTACCACAAAACGATGAACAGAATGCAGGTGCATATGTTGGTGAACCACGCAAAGGGTTTCAAGAGCATATTGTTTCTTTTGATGCAAACAGCTTGTATCCAAACGTGATGATCACTTTGAACCTCTCTCCAGAAACTAAAGTTGGTACTATAGTTGAAAAGACAGATAGTGGAGTTACTATCAATCATGTCAACGGACAAACATTTACTCTTTCACCAGATAACTTTGTTAAATTTATTAAGAAAGAACAGATTGCCATATCAAAAGCTAAGGTTCTTTTCTCACAAAAGAAAAAAGGTATTATTCCTGAAACGGTTGATCACTATTATGAGAAACGTGTTCAACTTCAAAAATTACTTAAAGCTGCAAAACGTAAGATGGTAACTCTGGCCAAAGATTTACCAGAAGCAAAAACACATAAAAATCACATTGACAATCTCAACATTCAGCAGCATACAATTAAGATTCTAATCAACACTATCTATGGTTACTTTGGCAATAAGCATAGCCCGCTTGGTGATGATGAATTAGCTGAGTCCATTACTCTCACTGGGCAAGCAGTTATCAAACAGTCCAATAAACTCTTGATAGATTACATCAAGAATAAGACAGGTCTAACAGATGCAGATATTGAAAAAGATACACCCATCATTTACAATGATACTGATTCAAGCTACATCTCAATAAAACATATTGTTCAAAAGCTTGATATAAAGATGCTCAATAAAAAGAACGAAATTACAGATGAATACTTGAAAGAAGTTCAAGATATTGAAGACTATTTAAATACTGAAATTAAGAAATGGGGTACCACAGCGCTCAACTCTCACGATTGCAGGCTCAATTTTAAGCGGGAGGTAATAGCAGACACTGGACTCTTCTTACAAAAAAAGAGGTATGTCATACATGTGCTAGATGAAGAAGGCATCCCTACTAATAAATTCAAATATACTGGTGTTGAAGTGGTGAGAACCACAATGCCAAAAGCCATCAAACCATATGTAAAAAAGATCATTGAAACCATGCTTATAACAAGAAATCTGTCCACTACCAACAAACTGTTCAATGAAACATATGATATATTCAAATCACTTAGCATTGAAGATATAGCATTCGTAATGGGAGTCAAAGGATATGAAAAATATGCATCACAATGCACTGCTTTTAATACAACCAAACATATGCCCATACATGTTAAAGCCGCATATTTCTACAATCTGATGCTCGATAGGCTCAATATTGGTGTTAAACATGAGAGACTATCATCTGGCGATAAGGTAAGATATTTCTATGTCAAACAGCCCAATCGATTTGGGCTATCTATCATGGGATACAAGTATGATTTCCCAAAAGAATTTACAGACCTATTTGAACCTGATCAGGAGAAAATGTTTGAAAAAATTATTTTTTCTGTTATTGAGAGATTCTACCAAGCTGTTAACTGGAAGTTAACAACTCCAGGTAGTCAAGTGCAGACCGATTTATTTGAATTATTAGGCGTATAATTATTTTCCAACGTAAAAATATTTTCTACCTGACAGTGTTACGTAACATGAATCCTGCATAGTCGTATAGCTGAGAGGAGATATTACTATTGTTTTATATGTGGCAGATACTGTCGGCATAATTGTATTCCATGGTGCTATGTCGAGCTTTTGCACAATATTCGTAATACGGCATCCAATTGAATATGTCGAATCACCTGGTCCTGCAAATAAGAGCCCTATCACCTTCCATGCTGACACTGTTGGCATAGTTGAACTGAGTAACGCCAGAACTGCAGATCCAGAATCACCACCCCGCCCAGCTGCAATATTCCCACGACCTCGAAACCAAAAACTATCCAGAAAGTATGATGTCATGCCGCTATATTCGCCAACAATTGCATCTCCAAATTGATAACAGCTAATTTGACATGAATATGTGTTGCCTGGGTATCCAACAGGACCACATGTTCTACCAGATCTAAACAATGGTGCTGCATAATTGACTGAAGATGCATTGAGCAGAGAATCAATTTCTGCATCTGTTGCAAACTGATATGGTGGTAATGGATCAAACCCAACTATTTTGGCACTATTAAAATCAATAACGTTATAGGTTGACAGAGCAAGAATTGCACTGTCGCTTGTGGTTCCACCAACATACCCACCAACAAGAGTATACATTTCATCACCCACAGGTACAAACTTCTTGCAGGTGCCAATAACATCACTGGCTCTATCAACACTCCCATATGCTTCATATGCAGGCTGTATAGCACACAAAGAATGTACATTTGAATATGTTGATGTGTATGCAGGGTGCACACTTGAACCAGCAAACACGTGATTATTTGACAGTGCAACCACTTGCCCATCAGATTTATCACGCACTAACAATCCCATAGTTGCAACGTAACCATTCTCTACTTTTGCTATGCTACTTGAACCACCTCGAATTGTGCGCTGACGAATTCTAGTTGACATTACTGGCTCAACAACATCACTCAATGTATGACAATTGCCTATTGTATGATTATAAACCATGCCGGTCTCAACATCAGTAACTATGGATATGTCTTCTACTGCAATACTTGCAGGAATTATTTTTTCTATTTGCAATGCATCTATGGGCTTTTTCTCTTTTACATGGAAAATAAGACCATACTCATCAGTTTCAATGCCATTGATGGTTTTTGGGCCATACGTTATGTACATTAAATTGTCACGATATGGTAAGGTCTCGTCTTTTCTAAAACTTGCCATAAGCTCGCGTATTTTTGTTATGTCATTCATATTAATAGTCTCTAATAATTATGGTACCAACCATAGCTGGGTGTAAGCCACACTGGTACACTATTGTGTCAGGTGTTGTGTTATTCGGTGTAAACATTATAATGCCATCAGTATTGCCAGTGACTACATTATTATTATAAGCACCGCTAACTGATGTTGTTGCATCGTTTGCAGCAGTTCTCAATGCAAAAGGATGGGAAGGTGTTTTAATTATAAAATCATAATTTGTGCCCCTGTAACAAGTAAGAGTTGGATTTAGTGTACCAAACTGTGATATTGAGTATGTTGTAGTACCGCCAGATGTTGCAGTTGTCACCTCAACATCTACAACACCAGTGGCTACTAAAATATTAACAGGTGTAGCAGTAGGCGTTGTTGTCATACTAACTGTCTGTGTTGGGGTTGAAGTTCTCGTCACACTAACTGTTTGTGTGGTTGTAGGTGTGACAGCAGCTGTAGTAGTTGTAGGAGTTGTTGTCACACTGACTGTTGGTGTAGCTGTCCGTGTAACAGTTCCTGTAACAGTTGCTGTCACGCTAACTGTTGGTGTAGCTGTAGGTGTTGGAGTTAATGTTGGAGTTGCTGTTACACTAACTGTCGGTGTGACTGTTGGTGTAGGAGTTAATGTTGGAGTTGCTGTCGGTTCTTGCGTCCTTGTAACTGTTTGTGTATTTGTACGTGTCAGCTGTGGCGACAATGTAACTGTTCGTGTGACAGTTTGTGTAGGTGTCCTTGTAACTGTCTGTGTAGGAGTACTTGTAACTGTCTGTGTAGGAGTCACAGTAGGGGTCATAGAAGGCGTCTCTGTGGGTGTTATGGAAGGTGTTGGTGTTGATGTGGTAGTAGGTGTAGGAGTTGCAGTCGGGGTAGGTGAGTTACCTGCTTTTAACCGCACAGAATAACCAACTGCAGTACTATCACCCCCAATGTAAACATAAGAGGCACCATTATTAAAATTAATACAGGTATCACTATCATAAACCCAGAAGCTGCCTCTTGAATGTAGATTTATAAATCCTCCAGTTCTGCAGCCAGCTGGTACAACTGAAAATCCACTTTCATTTGTAGCTACATTGGGCGAATTCCACAATCCATCATTATCCTGAATTGTACCTGTAGTCTTCATCTTAGCACCTGCAACAGGCCATATACCACCCCCTGCATCTGAACCTCCTAAACATATAATTAAATCTTGCCATTCTGCCAGAGAGGGTACATGATAGCCTTCAGGAGCCAATCCTCTAGCATCTGCTACAGCGTATCGATTATAGAGTTTACCATAAATGGTACCATTTGCAGAATTATTATCATAATAACACCAACCTGGACCTGTAGCGGTATTCCATTCTTCCTGATCTGTAATCTGAGGAATAGGATCGCCATTCCTAAATGTAGTACCGTTAAAGTTTACTAGTGACCAGCTATCAAGACATGCAGATGGCACTGCTGGGGTAGGTGTTTGTGTAGGTGTCTGCGTAACAGAAGGTGTCTCTGTTGGAGTAGGTGTTACTGTCTTTGTAGGTGTTGTGGTCTTTGTAGGTGTTGTGGTCTTGGTTATTGTTGGAGTCAGAGCTGCTGTTCTGGTAAGTGTCAAAGTTGTTGTTACTGTTGGCGTCGGTGTCAAGCCACTTGCAAGTGTTATTGTTGGTGTCTGTGTTTGTGTTGGAGTTGGTGTCCTGGTGTATGAAAGTGTAACTGATGGTGTAACAGAAACAGTTTGTGTTACATGAAATGTTTTTGTAGGTGTTTGTGTATTTTGTGGTGTAGGTGTCAATGTTTGCCAGTATCTGTCTTCAAGAACTGGGCTTGACGGTGCAGGCTTTGTATTTCTATATAAAAATAATACTGTAAGCCCACCAGAAAACAAAACATATTTCAATAAAAATAAATCTTCAGTTTCAGGTATCTGTACAGGCAATGTTTCGCCAACTCGAACTGTATCTGTTTCACCAGACGGTTTTGTTATAGTTACATATGAACTCTGTGGTGCAACTTGATCCTCATGACTGGTTATTTGCAAAACATATGCATGGTTTAATCCCAGTCTCACCGTGTAAGTGCGAGATAATGGATGTATATAGAAAATTGTCTGGTCTTTAACTGCAAAGCTCAATTCTGGTGAAGATGCAGATTGTTGCTCCGCTTCTGGTGAAACCCAAATCTCTTCAACAACGTCAGGATCTGGTACCATATCCTTTAATACTGCTGAGCCATTAATTCTTGATAGATAAGCCTTTACGTTATTTATTGTACCCCATTTTTGCCGTTTAGCGCGGTCCAACTCTCTAAAAGAGGGGATTTTGGCTGATTTATATTGACTGTAATGCGGTCTATTGTAACGATACGGCATATCTTATTTATTTAATTTCATATGTTGCATTATAGCATATATGATATAATATAAAACATATGAGTAAAAAAGAATCAAACATTGTAACATTTATTGACCATATCGGACGCACCATTATTGGGGAACTAGTTAAGAGCGACTCTTCGCACCTAACAGTCAAAAACCCTGCAATTATTCACGTGCAACCCACACAACAAGGTCAGCTTAATGTCCAAACCATTCCATTGTATTTTAGAGAGTTTGTCGGTGAAAAATCACGCGCCAACGGTACCACGTGGAAGTTTAATGTTGCAAATGTTGTTCTCGGTGATGACGTTGATAATGATACAAGATTAGTTGAACAGTATTTCAAGCTGTTTTCCACCCCTCTTCCTACAGCGGCTGATCAGCCCAAGGAAAAGGTCGTCAAATTGTTTGACGAAAAAGAATAAGTTTGCACACTCCGTTAATTCATTTATACTAGACCTATGAGCAGAGAACTAAATAAAGTGTTTGCATCCCTTGATAAGATGAATAGTGAAGCATCTTTTCTCAACGAAAATGCACTAAGCAAAGTTGATGAGTGGTTTGATACTGGCTGTTATGCACTCAATGCCATTCTGGGTGGCAGCTGCCGCAATGGTGGTGTACCCAAGGGCAGAATCATAGGATTCTCAGGCCCAAGCCAAACTGGCAAAACATTCATCGTCAACAAGATTCTGGCCAGTGCACAAAAGAAAGGGTTAACCCCTGTTATATTTGATACCGAAATAGCCATTGATGAAAATAGTACCAAAGGGGTTGGGCTGGATGCTGAGAATACAAAATATGTGCCTGTGGACACCATTGATCAATGCAGAAATCAAATCTCTACATTCTTGGATAGTGTCATAGAGAACAATGCAAAAGGTAAGTTTATTATTAGCATTGATAGCTTGGGCAATCTGGCTTCTCAGAAAGAACTGGATGACATTATTAAAGATAAATCTGCTACAGACATGGGGCTTCGTGCCAAGTCTCTTAAGAGTTTGTTTCGTACTCTCACATTCAAGGCTGCCAAAGCTGGTGTAACAATTCTGTTTACAAACCACACATATGAAGATCCAGGCTCCATGTATCCAACTTTAGTCAAGAGTCAGGCAGGAGGCTCTGGTCCAGTGTACATGTCTAGTATTTTAGTGCAATTGGCCAAGCGCAATGAAAAGGAAGGTGAAGGCGATTCCATGGATGCTGATGACAAGAAGATTGCAGAAGCCAACAAATACTCTGGCACAACTCTGCGAGCCCTGACCGTGAAGAATCGGTTCATTCCTCCATTTCTAGAAGCAGAAATGTACTTGTCCTTCAAGACTGGATTGAACAAATACAGTGGACTGTTGGCCATGGCAGCTGCACGAGGCATTGTGGAACAAGCTGGTGCCACATATTCTGTAGGCATTACATCAGGCAAATACAAAAAGGGTGACAAGCTTGGTTATGCCAAGACCTTTGCCAAGGATCCTTTGTTTTATGAAGAATTTATCATACCTGAATTGGACAAACGTCTTGTATTAGATTACCAATACAACTCCAATGAAGCGCAAACAGAAGAGCCCATCCAGTAAAGCTGTAGTGCCCATCAGTGGTGGCATGGACAGCAGTGTTCTGCTGCATTTAGCTGCAAGTAGGTATGATAAGATAATTACAGTTAACTATGACTACGGGCAGAAGCATCGTGATAAAGAAATAAATTGTGCGTCATTTCAGATTGAATCAGTGGATATGCCGATGGATAGCTTGCATATAAAATTACCGTTTTTTAAAGATATATGTCAAGTTTCCTCACTTCTTAATAACAAGGTTGCAGTTGCCAAAGCCAAAGATGTGATGGGTGATCCACAAACAGTGAACTATGTGCCATACAGAAATTTAATGTTACTCAGCATATCACTGGCAATAGCAGAAAATTATGGAGCTAGCGCTGTTTTTCATGGTGCTGCACAAGCCGACAGTGTTGCAGGGTTCTGGGATGGCAGTGAAGAATTTCTGGAGCAAATTAATAAAGTGTCGGCTTTGAACCGCAGAAACAAAATTACAGTACAAGCACCATTAATCGATAAATCTAAAGAGGAAATTATTAAACTGGGTATAAAACTTGGAGTAGATTTCAGTCAGACATGGACTTGCTATGAGGGAGAAGAGCAAGCTTGTGGTGAATGTACTGCATGCTCTTTGCGTATAAAAGGCTTCATAGATGCAAAGTATATAGACCCCTTACCCTATAAGATAGCACTGCCTTGGGAGAAATATAAGTGCAAGCCACTTAAAGTAGCTTAATGGCCGTAGTCAGTTATGTAATCAGCACCACCTGGTACTTCTTGGAAAGCGACGTAGCTATTAATAAATTCTCTATCATTGCCCAACCCCTGTAACACTTCTTCATCTGGTGTTGCAACCTCTCCAGTACCAACCCCTGCTTCAGGCTCTGCAGCAGGCGTGACTTGTTTAGCAGCAAGTATGCCAGCTTTCTCCAACGCATCAAACACTGCCATTGGTTTTGCTTTAATAATTTGTGCTTTATCGAGCCCGGGGCTCTCATTATAATCAGAAATAGTTTGCTTTATAACAGAAAGAACTTCCTTTTCATCTATATCTTCATCTGGTAAGCCTTGTTTTACTGCTGCTAAAACTGGATCCTTTACTTTCACTGCTTTATTAACTTCATACACAGTTACAGCAGCAGATTTTGCATCCTTAACCTTTTGAACACGATCCGCTTTACGCTGTTCACCCGTTTTTTTCAACCCACCAGACACTTTATTTGCCTTGAGCAGATAAATTAAAATGTAGTTTATGGTGTAACCAGCTTGTGATTGCGGTATGCCATATTTACTGGCAAAAACAGGTGTCATCTCTGCAATAAAGGTTTTTGGATCACCTGGATAATAATGCACCTCTTTTTCACCAACCTGTTTACGCTCTTTAATATTATCTAAAATTGTTCTCGCCATATCTCTTGCAACATCTTCTTCAGAAGCACCAGTTTTTTGCGAGATAGCAGCGATTGCACCAGCACCATACTTCTTTCCCTGTCCAGGCAAAGTTTTCTTTGTAACAGGCTCAACATCAATGTCACCAGTCATATCAATGGGATATTCAAGCAACACGTGTTGTTTCTTTGCTAAATACCTCTCAAATATGAGCTTTGCATCATTATTCATCTTGAAATATTTATTGTCTACTATACAATATAAATACAACTATGTGTGGTATATTTGGATCCAATGATTTCAAGAGTTACGTAAAGCTCTACAATCAGAACAAGACAAGAGGCAGCTTCTCTTATGGTGGACTATTTATTGATCATAAAATGCATGCAATCGTTAAAACACCTGGTACCATTACTTTAGATAAGAATATCAAACTATCATATAAAAAGAAGAAAAAGCCTATCACATCATTTCTTAGGTTTCTTGGACACACGCAAGCGCCAACCAGTAGCAGACGAACTGCTACACAGGACGTCATTCATCCATTCATATGCGGGGACTGGCATGTTGCACACAATGGCGTGCTTACAAATGATAAGCAACTTAAAAAAGGATTGGCCAAGAGTTATTATAATGAAGTTGACTCATCTGTTATTCCAGGCTTACTGCATGTACATGAAAAGAATGCTAAAAAAGGCAACGAAGTATTTCACATATGCAATGTGTTATCAAAACTGGAAGGTACATTTGGTCTCTGGATTTTCAATGCTGCATCACAAAATATCTATTTAGCTCGCTCTGGTAGTACACTCTATGCCAACATATTAACAAATGATTTTTCTTCGCTCCCGAACAAGGACTTTGAACCTCTCAAAGAAGGCACACTGTATCTTCTGACAACTGAGGGCATTACTACTGTTGGCGAATTCAAACCAAACTCACCCTTCTTTTCCCCTTAATGAGAATTGCGTTTTATTTTTGCACAAGAAATGCAGATCATAAGAAAACATTAGCTTATAAATCTCTTGACGATATTAAAAACAACAGTCAAAATGATTTTCATATCCTCCATGATGCAAATAACACAGCAGGATTGAGCGCAAAGTACAACACAATACTAGCAAAGCATCAGAATGATTATGATTGCATTGTCTTTATGCATGATGATGTGTATGTTGATGATTTCAATGTGTGCAACAAACTTGCAAAAGCACATAAACAATATGATATTGTTGGTCTTGCTGGCGGCATAAACCCAGTGCTGCAAAGACCTGCACTGTGGCATCTCATGTGTGGTGGATTTCAGGGTAAAAATTTACGTGGCGCAGTTGCTCACCATGCTCTTGAAAATTCAATTTATATGACAAGCTTTGGCCCTACCCCAAGCCGCGTTGTCCTGCTTGATGGGTTATTTTTAAGCATAAAAACTGACACCATTAAAAAATCTGGATTTAAATTCAACGAAAACTATACATTCCATCATTATGATATTGCCAGCTGTCTGGACGCCAACCGCCATAAGCTTAAACTCGGCGTCTATCCAATCTGGGTCATACACAATTCTCCGGGCCTCCTGGACCCTCATGATGAGGTATTTCTAAATAGTGAGAATATATTCATGAATGAGTATAGTAACGCTTGATTCACAGATAGTATAATATAATATTAAGTTACGATGTCTAAGCTTGATCTAGATTTTTTTGAAACAGTCATTGCTTATAAAGCATTAACAGATGAGACGTTTCTATCTTCAATAATAGATCACATCAATCCTGATTTTTTTAAAAACAAAGATATTAAAATCGTCTTCACTATTATAAGAGATTTCTTTGAAAAACGTAATGTAAGACCAACTATAACAGAGATTAAGACCTATCTAACAGATGACAGCCAGAGAACTGCACTTAAGAATGCTGTCACTCTTTTCACAGGCATCGATAAAAATCTCAACGAAGATGAGCTGTATGCCAATACAGAGACATTTTTAAAAGAAAAAGCTGTCTACCATGCCATGATGGAGACAGTTGATGATATTGGTAAAAATGATGTTGACACTTCAAAAATTCTAGACAAGTTTGAAAAGGCCTGTTCGCTTTCTCTCGTAACTGAAACTGGATTAGATTTTTTCCATGATGTCGACAAGGTTATTGATAGTATTAATGCTGTAGAAAAGTATATTCCTAGCAAGTGGAAATGGCTTGATGATAAGCTTGGTGGTGGTTTCTTGGAGAGCGGCAAAGCAATTTATCTTTTTGCTGGTGAGACAAACATTGGAAAAAGCATATTTTTAGGTAATATTGCCACAAATATTGCCAGTCAAGGCAAAACTGTCTTGCTTGTCACACTTGAGATGCCCGAGCTAATATATGCAAAAAGATTATGCTCCAATGTATCAAAGATCCCCTTGAGCCAGCTCAAGCTAGATAGCAAACATCTCAAACAACAAATTGACCAGTTTTCTCAGGAATATCCAAATGCACGTCTCATTATTAAAGAATTCCCTCCCGCAACCATATCATGCAACTATCTTCGCGGTTTCATTAAGAAGCTAGTCCAAAAAGGTATTAAGATTGATGCCATTGTACTAGACTATGTAAATCTTCTCAACAGTACCATTGGTGAGAGCTCATATGAACGCATCAAGAGCAGTACTGAGCAGCTGAGAGCTCTATCATACACATTCAATTGCCCTGTCATATCAGCTACACAGCTAAACCGTGAGGGGTATTCAATTACTGACCCAGGATTAAGAACGATATCAGAAAGTATGGGGCTAGCTATGACTGGTGACGTTATTCTGAGCATTTGGCAAGAAGATACAGATAAGGAATTAGGTGTCATCAAGATGGGATTGATGAAGAATCGATTTGGGCCTAATTTTGGTCATTGCATAATGCGCATTGACTATTCAACCCTCACCATATATGAAGATGAGCATATTAATGACACAGAAGCGGCATCATCATCAATCAGTACTCTCACAAACTTATCCATCTAAATAATTGGATTTTACATGATTATATGCTAATTAGTTAGTACAAATGAAGGATATTGACCCATCACGTCATATATACGAATATGAGTTCAATCATCTTTTCCTATCATTCTGCTCTCTTGTAACACTCTTGCATACAAAAAAATTAAATCTTGCTAATGTATTTCTTTTGCTCCTACAAAACCGCGACTTACTTGATCTCTATAAAGAATATTGTGATTTCAAAAGTGACTTTGCCGCAATAAAATCATTCTTAAGCTTTGATTCTAGCTTATACAAGAGTAAATATATTATGAAATATCTTAACGGGCAAAAAAATAAGAAAAAATTATGAGCAATATTGTACACGCAGAAGTAAAACTCGACAAAAGAAAATGTACAGATAAAGCATACTTTGATCGGATGCTCAAAAAATTCATGAATAATGTACAGCGTTCAGGTGTACTTGAAGATGTACGACTAAAATTACGTTTTCTAAAACCCAGCCAGTTTAAGAAAATTAAAAAACAGTTACAGCATAAAAAATGGAAATTTTATTGATATCTGATTACGAAAAACGCATCTATAATTGTCATCTTAAGATTACACGATCAAAGGCCGGTAAACCATATCAGCTTAGAAAAGATTTTTCAAATATTGATGCAGCTACAGTAAATACTCTAAAGAAACTGTCATTTTTCTTTAAAAAGCATAATCACATAAACATTGAAGATTTTTTCTCTGCGCCCTATAATCTGTACAATGACGTAACATTTTATGATCTAGCCTACTTTAATACCCTTAAAGCCGTCAAAGCATACACAACATATAAGCAGAGTGAACAAAATCTGGAGCCTGACAACCAACAGCAGCTTGATAATATTAAAAGTTCACTCAGATTTATACTCGCTTTTTGTAACAATAATAAAATTAAAATAGCTGACTATATCCGCCATACAACAGGCAATTCACCTACCTTTATTCTGCATCTCAAAGAACATAAAG
>Ga0187844_10000384_pt1 | contig 34489 bp, 35 predicted proteins | sample SpaLakP09_SKY_50_FD_134517 | JGI IMG/M metagenome (GOLD analysis project Ga0187844, IMG submission 134517) | Oligotrophic lake water microbial communities from Sparkling Lake, Wisconsin, USA - SP09_SKY_50 | ecosystem: Environmental > Aquatic > Freshwater > Lake | place: USA: Sparkling Lake... | reverse complement strand
GGCGTATTCGGTGTCGTAGGCCACGGCCCAGAACACATTGGCCACCAGCAGCCACCAGGCCAGCGCCGGCACCTACCCCTATTTCAAGCGCTTTTTCGCCATTCCCCAGGCTTACCTGGGCATTGCCTTCGGTTTCGGCATCCCGATGGCCTTCGCCGCGGTGCAAAACACGGTGCCGGCGCTGGCCTGGTGGCTGCTGGTGGCCAATGTGTTCTGGGCCGTGGCCTACGACACCGAATACGCCATGGTCGACCGCGACGACGACCTGAAAATCGGCATCCGCACCTCGGCCATCACCTTCGGCCGCTTCGACGTGGCCGCCGTCATGCTGTGCTACGGCGCTTCCCTGGCCATCATCCTGGTGTGCGGCTGGACGGCCGGGCTGCGTTTCTGGTTCGTGGGCGGCATCCTGGCCGCGGCCGGCATTGCGCTGTACCACTACACGTTGATCCGCGACAGGGAGCGAATGGCTTGTTTTGCAGCATTTCGCCACAACAATTGGTTGGGTGCGGCCCTTTTTGCCGGGGTCGCGTTAGACTACGCTTTCGGATAATGTTGTCCAAATCAAAACTCATGAGGTAACAAGAATGATCCAACCGATCCCTACCAAGCCTGGCGCCCGCGACCAGTTGATGAGCGATCTGAAATCCGTCATCCAGGATGCGGAAGCCTGGCTCACCCGCGGCGGCACCATGACCGGCGAAGAGCTGCAGGCCGCCAAGGCCAAGTTCGAACGCACCCTGTCCAGCGCCAAGGCCGACCTGATCCGCTTCGAAGAAACCGTCGTCGAAAAAACCAAGGAAGCGGCCAAGGCCACCGACGAATACGTGCACGAAAACCCATGGAAGTCGGTGGGCATCGGCGCGGCGGTCGGCCTGGTGATCGGCATGCTCATTTCCCGTCGATAAGCACGATGGCGATCATCGAATCGGTAGGACGGCTGGGCGCGACCATCATCGCCATGACCCAGACAAGGCTGGAACTGGCCGCGGTCGAGATCGAAGAGGAGTCGCAACGGCTGCTCGCCTATCTGATGCTGGGCATGCTGTCACTGCTGCTGTTCGGGATCGCCCTGCTGCTCGTGGCGCTGGTGATCGTCCTGGTGTTCTGGGACAGCTACCGGATCGAGGCGGCCATCGGCATGGCCGTGCTGTTTGGCGCCGGCGGCGCGTACTGCGCGGCCAGGCTGGCGGGCAGCATTGCAGCCAAGCCGCGCCTGCTGGGCGCCACCATGGCCGAACTCAATAAAGACCTCAATTTTGTGCGCAATGCGGGAGCTGGCGATGAACGCTGATAAGTCCCCCCTGGCCGCGCGCCGCGAAGCACTGGTGGCGCAATGCGCGGCCCAGCGCATGGAAGCGGCGCAGGATTTTCATGCGCTTACCGCACCCGTGGCTTCAAGCGGCGGCAATGTGCTGGCGCTTTTCAAGGGCCGCAACCTGAAGCTGCCGCTGACGATTGCCGGCGTGGTGCTGGGGATGGTGCTGGTCAGGCCGGGACGCGCCCTGCCGATGATCACGGCCGGACTGTCACTGTGGAAGATTGCACAGCCCTTGCTGGCGGCGCTGCGCAAACCGGCTGCTTAGCCGGCGCCCAGTTCATCGCCCAGCTCGCGGCCCCGCGCCGCGGCGGCCTTGACTGCCGCCACGATGCGCTCTTTTACTCCGCTTTGTTCCATGCTGGTCAATGCCGCATACGTGGTGCCGCCCTTTGACGTGACCTTGTCGCGCAATACCGGCACCGGATCGCTCGACTGCGCCGCCAGCTGCGCCGCGCCTACGAAGGTGGCCAGCGCCAGCTGCTTGCCCTGCTCTTCCGACAGGCCCAGTTCCACCGCCGCCTGCTGCATGGCCTCGATAAAGTAGAACACATAGGCCGGGCCGCTGCCCGACACCGCCGTCACCGGGTCGATCTGGGCTTCATCGTCCAGCCACACGGTCTGGCCGACCGCTTTCATGATGGCGTCGGCCGCCTGCTTCTGTGCTTCGCTCACCCCGTCCATGGCCACCATGCCGGTGATGCCCAGGCCAATGAGCGCCGGCGTATTGGGCATGGTGCGCACGATGGCGCTGTAGCCGCCCAGCCAGCGCGCCAGGTCGGCGCCGCGGATGCCGGCAGCAATCGACAGGATCAGCGGCTTCGATTCTGCCAGGTGCGGCCGCAGCGCGGCAGCCACGTCGCGCATGTTCTGCGGCTTCACGGCCAGCACGATCACGTCGCTTGCGGCCAGCGCGCCATCGATGGCGGGCGAGGTGCTCACGCCGTATCGCGCGGCCAGGCGCTGCAGCGCTTCGGCGTTCGGGTCCACCACGTGCATCTGCTTGCCCGCCAGTCCGGCGATCAGCGCCGTTGCCATGTTCCCGCCGCCGATAAATGAAATCTTCATGCTAGTCCCTTGTCGTTAATCGTAATGTCGTGAACCGAAGATGGCTGTGCCGATGCGCACGATGGTCGCCCCTTCCATCACCGCGGCGCCCAGGTCGGACGACATGCCCATCGACAGCGTGTCGAGTGACAGCCCTTGCGCGCGCAGGGTATCGGCCAGCTCGCGCAACTGGCGAAAGGCGATACGTTGTTTTTCAGGCTGCGTCTCGGGCTCGGGGATGGCCATCAGGCCGCGCAGATGCAGATTGGGTAGCAGCGCCACCTGGCGCGCCAGTTCGGGCAGCTCGCCGGGGCTGACGCCACTCTTGCTAGCTTCACCACTGATGTTAACTTGCAGACAAATGTTCAGGGGCCCCAGTTCGGGCGGCCGCTGCTCCGACAGGCGCTGCGCGATCTTCAGCCGGTCGACCGTGTGCACCCAGGAGAAGCCGCCAGCAATGGGTTTCGTCTTGTTGCTCTGGATCGGGCCGATGAAATGCCACGCGAGTTCGATGCCCGGCAGCGCCTGTGCGACGGCGCGCATTTTGTCCAGCGCTTCCTGCAGGTAGTTCTCGCCAAATGCCCGCTGGCCGGCCGCAACCGCGTCGAGCACGGCCCCGGCCGGGAAGGTTTTTGAAACGGCCAGCAACTGCACGTCCGCGCGCGGGCGTCCCGCAGCGGCGGCAGCGGCAACAATACTCGCATCGACTGCTTGCAAGTTGTGGGCGATTGTGGACATAATCATTTTCAGCGGGCAATTCAAGGCAGGTCGATCATTGCGAAACGCGCACACATCGGCATGCGCCCATCCACGGCACAGGGATTATAAATGGACATCTCCGAATTACTCGCATTCTCCGTCAAGAACAAGGCATCCGACCTGCACCTCTCGTCCGGCCTGCCGCCGATGATCCGCGTGCACGGCGACGTACGCCGCATCAACCTGCCGCCGCTCGAGCACAAGGATGTGCACGGCATGATCTATGACATCATGAACGACGGCCAGCGCAAGGCGTACGAAGAAGTGCTGGAGTGCGATTTTTCGTTTGCGATTCCCGGCCTGGCGCGCTTTCGCGTCAACGCCTTCAACCAGGAACGGGGCGCGGCCGCCGTGCTGCGGACCATTCCGTCGAAGATCCTGTCGCTGGAAGACCTGAACGCCCCAAAAATTTTCGCCGAACTGGCCATGCGTCCGCGCGGCCTGGTGCTGGTCACCGGCCCTACCGGCTCCGGCAAGTCGACGACGCTGGCCGCGATGGTGAACCACCTCAATGAAAATGAGTACGGCCACATCCTGACCATCGAAGACCCGATCGAATTCGTGCATGATTCGAAGAAGTGCCTGATCAACCAGCGCGAAGTGGGCCCGCACACGCTGTCGTTCAACAACGCGCTGCGTTCGGCGCTGCGCGAAGATCCGGACTGCATCCTGGTGGGCGAGCTGCGCGACCTTGAAACCATCCGCCTGGCCCTGTCGGCCGCGGAAACGGGCCACCTTGTGTTCGGCACGCTGCACACCTCGTCGGCCGCGAAAACCATCGACCGTATCGTCGACGTGTTCCCCGCGGACGAAAAAGAGATGGTCCGCGCGATGTTGTCCGAATCGCTGCAGGCGGTCATTTCGCAGACCCTGCTCAAGACCAAGGACGGCAGCGGCCGCGTGGCGGCGCACGAAATCATGATCGGCACGCCGGCCATCCGCAACCTGATTCGCGAGGCGAAGATCGCGCAGATGTATTCGTCCATCCAGACCGGCAGCAACGTCGGCATGCAAACGCTGGACCAGAACCTGACCGACCTGGTTCGCCGCAATGTGATCTCCGCCGGCGCCGCGCGCTCCGCCGCCAAGATCCCTGATAACTTCCCGGGTTAAATTATGGAACGCGACCAGGCTTCAAAATTCATGTTCGACCTGCTGCGTCTGATGACCAGCAAAAACGGGTCGGACTTGTTCATCACCGCCGGCTTCCCGCCGGCGATCAAGATCGACGGCAAAATGACGCCGGTATCGAGCCAGCCCCTGACGCCCAGCCACACGTCCGACCTGGCCCGCGCCATCATGAACGACAAGCAGGGCGCCCTGTTCGAACTGTCGAAGGAATGCAATTTCGCGATCAGCCCGGGCGACCTGGGACGCTTCCGCGTATCCGCCTTCGTGCAAATGAGCTGCGTGGGCATGGTGCTGCGTACCATTACCACCACCATCCCGCGCCTGGACGACCTGGGCCTGCCGGAGGTACTGAAAGATATCGTGATGACCAAGCGCGGCCTGGTCATCATGGTCGGCGCCACCGGTTCGGGTAAATCGACCACGCTGGCGGCGATGGTCGGCTACCGCAACGAGAACAGCTACGGGCACATCATCACGATCGAGGATCCCGTCGAATATGTCCACCCGCACAAGAACTGCGTGATCACGCAGCGCGAAGTGGGCGTCGATACCGAAACGTTCGAAGTGGCGCTGAAAAACACCCTGCGCCAGGCGCCGGACGTGATCCAGATCGGCGAGATCCGCGAACGCGAAACCATGGAACACGCGATCGCGTTTGCGGAGACCGGCCACCTGTGCCTGGCCACGCTGCACGCCAACAGCGCCAACCAGGCGCTTGACCGCATCATCAACTTCTTCCCCGAAGAGCGCCGCCAGCAGCTGCTGATGGACTTGTCGCTGAACCTGAAAGGCCTCATTTCGCAGCGCCTGATTCCGAAGAAGGAATCGAAGGGCCGCTGCGTGGCGATCGAGATCATGCTCAACTCGCCGCTGATCTCCGACCTGATCTTCAAGGGCCAGGTGCACGAGATCAAGGAAATCATGAAGAAATCGCGCGAACTGGGCATGCAGACCTTCGACCAGGCGCTGTTCGACCTGCACGAGGCCGACCTGATCACCTACGAAGACGCACTGCGCAACGCCGACTCGGTCAACGACCTGCGCCTGGCCATCAAGCTCAAGGGCAAGGAAGCGAAGAATCGCGACCTGTCCGCGGGCACAGAACATTTGGGGATTGTCTGATGAGCACACACGACTTCAAGGCGGAAGATATTTCCGGCACCGCGATCGACCTTTCCCAGTACAAGGGCAAGGTCCTCCTGATCGTGAACACGGCCAGCGAATGCGGCTTCACGCCGCAGTACAAGGGCCTGGAACAGGTGTATGAACAGTTCAAGGACAAGGGCGCGGTGGTGCTGGGCTTCCCCTGCAACCAGTTCGGCGGCCAGGAACCGGGCGGCGAGGCGGAAATCGGCGCCTTCTGCGAAAAGAATTTCGGGGTCACCTTCCCGCTGTTCAAGAAGGTCGACGTGAATGGCAGCGCTGCGCATCCCCTGTTCCAGCACCTGAAGAAGGCTGCGCCTGGCTTGCTGGGCACGGAAGCGATCAAGTGGAACTTCACCAAGTTCCTGGTCAGGAAAGATGGCACGGTGTACAAGCGCTATGCGCCGTCGACCAAGCCGGAAGAGCTGGTCGGCGATATCGAAAAGCTGCTGGCCGAATAGCCCATGTCAAATACGCAAACTCGATAAGCAGAATTATAATTTCCATTAGATAACATTCACAAAACAAATAACCAGTATACGCGGTCAACAGCAAGGTATTGATTTTGTGAATGTTTAGTATCAGAAATTGAAATTGGCGTTATATGTGTCGTATCCCCATAATGTGAGTACACCAAAAACACATTGAAAGGAACGATATATGAACATCGTCAAAAACATGGAAGTCGTCTTCATCGCAGCCCTGGCCCTGGCCGCCGTCACCGGCTTCGCTACCGCCAAGGTCAACGCCCCGCGCGCTGCCACCATCAGCACCGCTGCCGCCCCGATCATGGAAGGCGACATCGCCACCGTGGTGGTGACCGCCAAGCGCCTGACCGCTGCTGAAAAAGCGCGTCTCGGTTCGTAATTGTCAGGCCAGCGCCTGGTCGATCAGTTCGATCCAGTGCGTGACGGGTGTTTCGGTACCCGATTGCAGGTGAGTGACGCAGCCGATGTTGGCCGACACGATGATATCGGGTTCGGCAGCATGCAAGGCCGCCAGCTTCCTGTCTCTCAGTTCAGTAGCAAGTACTGGCTGCAGCACTGAATAAGTGCCGGCCGATCCGCAACACAGATGGCTGTCGGCGCACAGTTTCACATCGACGCCGGCAGCACGCAGCACCCCTTCCACCTTGCCTCGAATCTGCTGCCCGTGCTGCAAAGTACATGGCGGATGCCATGCGACCCGCTTCGCCAGTTTCCCCTTCACCTTCGCGGCGATGTCGCCTTCGAACTGCGGCATGATCTCGGACAGGTCGCGCGTCAGTTCCGCTATGCGCTGCGCTTTTGCCGCGTACGCGGGATCATGCGCCAGCAGGTGTCCATATTCCTTGACCGTGACGCCGCAGCCGGACGCGGTCATTACGATCGCTTCCACCTGCTCCACCAGCGGCCACCAGGCGTCGATATTGCGGCGCATGTCGTCCAGCCCGCCGTCCTGGTCATTGAGGTGATAGCGTAGCGCGCCACAGCAGCCCGCTTTTGGGGCAGAGATCAGTTGCACGCCGAAAGCATCCAGCACGCGGGCCGCGGACGCATTGATATTCGGGCCCATGGCCGGCTGCACGCAGCCTTCCAGCACCAGCATCTTGCGCGCATGTTCGCGCTTTGGCCGCTTGCCGGCGCTGGCGGCGGGGCGCAGCTTGTCCTGCATGTCCTGGGACAGGAATGGGCGCACCAGCTTCCCCGCGCGATACGCAGTCCTGAAGAGCCATGAACGCGGCAGCGCTTCCCTGAGCGCCATCCGCTTGATGCGGTCGGCCAGCGGCCGTTCCACGCGTTCTTCGACCACGCGGCGCCCGATATCGGCCAGGCGGCCGTACTGCACGCCGGACGGACAGGTTGTTTCGCAACTGCGGCAGGTCAGGCAGCGGTCCAGATGCAGCTGCGTCTTCTGCGTGACGGGCGCGCCTTCGAGCACCTGCTTGATCAGGTAGATGCGGCCGCGCGGGCCATCGAGTTCGTCGCCCAGGACCTGGTAGGTCGGACAGGTTGCGGTGCAGAAGCCGCAGTGCACGCAGGCGCGCAGGATGGCTTCGGCTTCGTCGCCGTCCTGCGTCCCTTTGATGAAATCAGCCAGATTGGTTTGCATGCCTAGTACATCCGCCCTGGATTGAAAACCTGCGATGGATCGAAAGACGCCTTCAGGCGCTCGTGGATGCGCGCCACGGCGGGCGCCAGCGGCTGGAATACGCCGACGCTCTTGTCGCCGCCACGGAACAAGGTGGCATGGCCGCCGGCGGCCGTGACCGCACGCCGGATATTCTGCGCCATCGATGCGTCGGCCCGAAGCCAGCGCTGCGCCCCGCCCCATTCAATGAGCTGTTCGCCGCGCAGCACGATGGCGCTTGCGCTGGACGGCACGGACAGGCGCCAGATGCTGCCATTAAAGAAGCCGTGGCGCTGTTCGCGCAGCGAGGTCCAGAATTGGGCGCCATCATCGACGATTTCGCCACCCATGCCCCGTTCGGCCGCGTCAACCGCAGCCTGCGCGCCGGACAGGCGCAGCGTCAGCACGCCGCCATGCCAGCAGCTTGCCGATATCGGCAGCGGCTGGCCGCCCCATTCATTCATGCTGCGGATTGCCGTGATTTCGTCCATCTCGAAGCGGATCGTTGTTTCGCGCACCGTGCGCGGCAGGACCTTGACCGAGTGCTGCAGCATGAGGCCCAGCGTGCCCATGGAACCGGCCAGCAGGCGCGATACGTCGTAGCCGGCCACGTTCTTCATCACCTGGCCGCCAAAGGTGAGCACCTCGCCTTTGCCATCCATGAGCTGGGTGCCGAGCACAAAGTCGCGTACCGCGCCGCTCATCGCGCGACGCGGGCCCGACAGGCCGCTGGCAATCACGCCGCCAAAGGTGGCGCCTTCGCCGAAGTGCGGCGGCTCGAAGGCCAGCATCTGATTGCGTTCGGCCAGCGCTGCTTCGATCTCCGCCAGCGGCGTGCCGCAGCGCGCCGTGATCACCAGCTCGGACGGTTCGTAGTCGACGATGCCGCTGTAGCCGCGCGTGTCGAGGATGTCGCCCCCGAGCTCCTGGCCGTACCAGTCCTTGGTGCCGCCGCCACGAATGCGCAGCTTGCCGCCGGCGCTGGCAGCGGAAAGTATCTGTTGGCGAAATTGTTCGATCATGTCAGAAACGCGGCAAGCCGGCAAAAGGCAGCACGCCGCCGGAAACGCGCATCTTGCCGAATTCGGCGCAGCGGTTCAGGGTGGGAATGGCCTTGTCGGGGTTGAGCAAAAAGGGCGCGTCGAAGGCGCGCTTCACGGCGAAAAACATGTCGAGCTCCGCACGCGAGAACTGCAGGCACATCGAATTGATTTTTTCGATGCCCACGCCATGTTCGCCCGTGATGGTGCCGCCCACTTCCACGCACAGCGCCAGGATGTCGGCGCCGAAGGCTTCGGCGCGTTCGAATTCGCCGGGCTGGTTGGCGTCGAACAGGATCAGCGGATGCAGGTTGCCGTCGCCGGCGTGGAACACATTGGCGCAGCGCAGGCCATGGGTTTCCTCCATGCGCGCGATGCCAAGCAGGACCCGCGCCAGGTGCTTGCGCGGAATGGTTCCGTCCATGCAGTAGTAGTCGGGCGATATGCGGCCCGCCGCCGGAAAGGCGTTCTTGCGGCCCGACCAGAAGCGCAGGCGCTCCGCTTCGGAGTGCGAAATGGTGATGGCGCTGGCGCCCGCGCCGGCCAGCACGGCCGACATGCGCGCGATTTCCTCGTCCACTTCAAGCCGGGTGCCGTCGGCTTCGCACAGCAGGATGGCCGCCGCGTCGGTGTCGTAGCCGGCTTTCACGAAGGGTTCGACCATGCGCGAGGACGTGCGGTCCATCATCTCCAGCCCCGCCGGAATGATCCCGGCAGCGATCACGCTGGCCACGGCATTGCCGCCCGTGACCACGTCGTCGAACGACGCCATGATCACACGCGCGGTTTCAGGCTTTGGAATGAGCTTGACCGTCACTTCGGTGACGATGCCCAGCATGCCTTCCGAGCCGATGAATACGGCCAGCAGGTCGAGTCCCGGCGCGTCGAGCGATTCGCCGCCAAGTTCAATGATGTCGCCTTCGATTGTGGCCACGCGCACGCGCATGACATTGTGGATGGTGAGTCCGTATTTGAGGCAGTGCACGCCGCCAGAGTTTTCCGCCACGTTGCCGCCGATGGTGCAGGCAATCTGCGACGAGGGATCGGGGGCGTAGTATAAGCCGTGCGGCGCGGCGGCGTCCGAGATGGCCAGGTTGCGCACGCCGGGCTGCACCACCGCCAGGCGCGCGAAAGGCTCCATGCGCACGATCCGGTTCAGGCGCGCGGTGGACACCACCACGCCGTCGGCGATCGGCATGGCGCCGCCGGACAGGCCAGTGCCCGCGCCGCGCGGCACGATGGGCACATTCATTTCACGGCAGGTGTTGAGGATGGCGAGCACCTGCGCTTCATCTTCGGGCAGGGTGACGATCATGGGCAACTGGCGGTAGGCGGCAAGGCCGTCGCACTCGTAGGGACGGGTATCTTCCGCCTCGGACAGCACGCATCCGGCCGGCAACAAGGCACGCAATGCGGCGGCGACTTTCAGCTTGCGTTCATTATCGATGGTCATCCCTGATTGTAAGCAGATTCGGGCGATTTGTCGTATGCTCGCCCTATTCATTTCAGCTATCGGGACACTATCATGGGTAATCGACTCTCCAAGATCGCCACGCGCACCGGCGACAACGGCACCACGGGCCTGGGCGACGGCAGCCGCACCGAAAAAGACAGCACGCGCATCCATACGCTGGGCGAAGTCGACGAGCTCAATTCCTTCGTCGGCCTGCTGCTGTGCGAAGACATGCCGGCCGAACTGCGCGAAGAGCTGGTCTCCATCCAGCACGACCTGTTCGACCTGGGCGGCGAGCTGTGCATCCCCGGCTACCAGCTGATCACGGACGACCATGTGGGACGCCTGGACGACCTGTTGGAGAAGTACAACTCCACGCTGCCGCCGCTGAAGGATTTCATTTTGCCTGCGGGCTCGCGCGCGGCGTCGATCGCCCACCTGTGCCGCACCGTGTGCCGGCGCGCCGAACGCAGCATCGTGGCGCTGGGGCGGACCGAAAAAATCAACGACCATCCGCGCCAGTATGTGAACCGGCTGTCGGACCTGATGTTCGTGCTCTCGCGCGTGCTGAATCGCTTTGCCGGCGGCAGCGACGTGCTGTGGCAGCACGAGCGCAAGCGGGGCTGAGCGTGAAGCTGTTCGCGGTGGGGATGCTGGCGGCGAACCTGGCGTTTGCGGCGCCGATGCAGGCCGAGGTGCCGCAGCTGCTGGCAGCGGTCGAAAAATCGGGCTGCGAATTCAACCGGAATGGCAGCTGGCACGACGCGAAAAAAGCCCGTGCGCATTTGCAGTCGAAATATGACTACCTGGTGAAGAAGAACCTGGCGACGACGACCGAGGACTTCATCGAGCGCGGCGCAACCAAGAGCAGCACCAGTGGGCAGAAGTACCTGATCAAATGTGCGGGAGCTGCGGTGGTGCCAAGTGCGGCCTGGCTCACCGACGAACTGAAGAAACTCAGAAAACCCTGATCCGTCATTCCCGCGCAGGCGGGAATCCATAGCACATTTGATCAAAGCACAGGCGGATTACACCCGGCAAACTGCCAAATCGTTTATTGCGGGCCGCTTTATCGGTTTGCGCGCGGCCTGATACAAGCGACTGTCGCAAGATTGTCGTAACGTTGTCGTCACTTTGCCGGGGTATTGCCGCAGGCGATACGTGGAACTTTCCATCGTTTCAATGGATCATGCAGTTGCCTCCACCACACAAGGCTTTGAATAGCAAAAAGCATGAATATCAACTCCACGTTAGTGAAACAACTTAGAACAGACAAGTCCTGGTCACAGGAGGAACTGGCAACTGCGTCAGGACTGAACCTGCGAACGGTGCAGCGAATCGAAACAGAGGCGACGGCTTCGCTGCAATCGAAAAAGGCGCTAGCTGCGGTATTCGAAATTGCTGTCAAAGACCTTGAACACCTGGAATTACCCACTATGCAAACGCATGAATACAAAACGATCAATATCGAGTTGAAGCAGGGATTTCTTGCTGGCATCAAGCCCGCGCGGTTGCCTGACCTTTCGAAAATCCTCAACAAGGAGGGGCAGGAAGGTTGGCGTTTGGTACAGATTCTGTCGCACGATCTGATGATGTCGAATACGACAGAAAAATTGGTGGCAATCTTTGAACGGCCGATAAGAAGTTGAAATTGATGTCAGGATTTTTCACGCCTGACATTCGATAAGACAAGGTAAGCGGGGCCACTCAGGAAAATTGGGAAAACAACTTTGAAAAAATCGATACACCTCGCCCTCATCGCCTTCGCCGCCATGGTCCTGCCTGCAAATGCTTGCATCAATGAGACTGGCACAAATCACCGGGGCGAGAAAATCGAGCTATCGATGTACGCGGGCCAGAACCTCAAACCGCTCCTGGTCACACCGACGAGCAAGGCAGACCTGATCGATCGGTCTAGGTACGTCATCGAGGCTGCACGAGAAGATCCGTCGTTCGAAAATTTGAATGATCTGGCCGCTGTCCTGATACGCCATGGCCGGCTCGCCGAAGCGGTCAGCCTATTGTTGTTCCTGGAACGAAAATACCCCGGCCATTACGAGACGGCATCGAATGTCGGTACCGCATATGAATTGATGGGGCGAAACAAAGACGCACTGAAATGGATACTTGAGGGGATGAAGCGAAACCCCAACGATCATTACGGCACAGAATGGCTGCACGTTCATATCCTGAAAGCAAAGTTGGGCCAGCTCCCCAAGCCCGGACCGGGCCGATCCATACTGAACCTTGATTTTGGAAATGACGCCACGCCGCGCCGCCCGGCGACCTTTACCATTGGGAACGCAGGGAAACAGCTTTCCTTATTTTCCGTGGGACTTGCCTTGCGCTACCAGTTGCTAGAGCGAATTGCGTTCGTCTCCGCGCCAGACCCAATGGTGGCGGGCCTGTTGCTCGATTGGGCCAACCTGGAGCTGCTCGCTGGCACCGTGGAATCGGCTGACGTGCTTTACGACGCTGCAATTCGATATGGAAGCGACGCCAGCCGGACAATTGCGGTGCGCAAAGCCCAAGTGGCAAGAATCCTTGCAACGGCAAAGAGGACGCCAGACGTACAAGGGCGATGCGAGCTATGCGAATTTCCTCTTCCGCCTGACGTCAAGGAATAGTGAGCGGTCAGGTATTGTTGGCGAATCAGCGCCTTCATATCGGTCACTTTCCCTTGCGCTTTGGGCAGCACTCATCGACTAGCTTTCTGGCGAACCTATGTGCAGCATTGACTTGATCCTGCGTCAGGTCACGCGATGTCTGGGCGATGAGGGAAGCATCGTGTATCGGCTTCGTTCCCGGAATACGCAGCCGAAGTTCCAGATAAGCGAGAAGATAGGCGAGGCCAAGTTCAGGGTTTTTTTCGCCCAGGCTGCCATCCAGGTAGCTGCCAGACAAATCACCCAAAACCTCCTTATTGCCAGTGCGCCGTGCCTCCTCGATCAGCGCCACGCGGGTTGACGTCTGCCATTCCACTACGGCCGGGTCGTCAGGACGCGTTTGGAGCGCCCATACATCACCATCCAGCGGACCGAATCTGTGCTGGGCCACGACTGCCCCATTCACGCCTGCCTTCACGGCGACCCGCAGTAGACGCGCCATATCCATGAGGTGCCGTTGCATAATGCCAGCGCAGGCGATTGCCGAAGGCTCGGGCGGCGGCATTTCGATAAAGCCGCGCTCCCAATCGTGCGCTGCCTTGCACTGCGCGGTGATATGGAAAGCAGCCAAGGCGTCTACCGGTCGTCCACTTGCCACCAGCGCGTCGATTTCCAAACCTTTGGAAGAAGGCTCACGGGTCGGCTGAATGCGTTCATCAGTGTCAAAAAATCTGCGAGCATCCGTGGCGGGTGGCGGTGCCTGTGCAGCAGCAATTACAACGCTCTGTCCACTGGTCATACCGACCGTCCACATCCACACAGCAAGCCCAATCAATGCCAGGATAATTGCTGCTTTCTTCAAGTGCGACTCCACGGAAGGTATATAGCCATAGAACGGCGAATATTGGTATTCTACTTCCGCCATGGGGCGCAAGCTGCCTGTCGCGACTTCGTGTCGTCCATATGACCAGATTGGCCCGTCGACAGTCGACAAGAAGTAGACTCACGAGTAAAAGGATTCCCATTCATGTTCAAAGCCAGGCGTCATAGGTCATGACTCATCACCGTCCAGAATGGATCTGGTACGTAGCAAGCTTCGTGGTCGAGTCACGAATCGAGGGAGTGTTTGAACCAATCGTGTTGATCGAGAGTATTCTGCTTCGTGCCGAATCGCCTGAGGCGGTCTTCATAAAGGCGGCGTCTCGGTGTGCTTCGTCCGATATTGAGAATGAATATAGGAACAAGTTCGGCGAAGTAGTTTCACAACGCTATTTGGGCATACACGACATCGAGGATTTGCAAACCGAACAGCCAGAAGACGAACTAGTCTTGCAAGTTCGCGTAGTGTCAAACAAACTGCAAGTCGAAGCAAACAGTCTCGTTCGAACCAAGAATGAACTTTCTCTCTTCGGGGGCCAAAGGCCTGAGTTCTCGCGGCTAAATCAGTGAACAGGACGAATCCTTATGCAGCAGCCAACCCTCACCAATAAGATTTGGAATCGAGCCTGTATGGGCGAGAATCCAGGTTCGGCGCCAGGAGATTCGGCCTTGGAAGCAATGATCAGTTTTCACGGCGTAGCAATGAATGGCGGAGTACTCCATGCAACCGAATGCTTCACTTCAGAGGAGCTGGAGAAAGCCAAAGCTAGTTATCAATATTTTGACATCGTGCGCATCCCTGAGCTGATCTGTGCTGCACAGGCCTTGCTACAAGGAGGTGAAGATTTAGACGCGCATGAGGAGGCGTTTGATCAAAAGTATTCGGAAGAGATACCCGATGATGTAACGCTGAGCAAGGCATTCGAGGCGCACTACAAGCGGAGTCCCGACAGCTATGCGCCAATTGCCGAGCATTGATGTCCGCTTCGAGGTGGAAATCTCCGATTGCGGCCCTCTTTGTCGGGCTATCTCAATTTAACCCGCCGATTGTTTTCTTTGGCTGACCCCGCCACTTTGGCGATCAAAGTATATTGGACGTTGCAAATGCGAACCTGGACCATTGATCAGTTTGAATTCGAAGATCCACAGAGCGAGGAAATGCTTGAAGTCGCAGTTGCAAGTCGAAGCGCCTTTCCGTTCGCGAACGTTGCGGAGTTCGTAGCCGTCGCCGTCGGGCAACAAGCCGCAAGAGACCTTTCCGATGCAACGCCATTTGAGGAGCTGTCAGAGAAGAGTACAGTACAGAAGTACCTTGGGCAATTCACTACCATCGAGTTGCCGTCACCGTGTGAATGGCCAACATTCATCCTAAGTGACGAGTGGAATGAGCGCCACTTCATACTTTGCAGTCCTGAGGGATTTGTCAGCTATCGCTGGACCACAAGTGCATAGTTGATCGAACATGAAGGCGCGGTACCTCACACCCGGCAAACTGACAAATCGTCGATTCGTCATTCCCGCGCATGCGCGGGAATGACGGAGGGGTCAGGTGTTGTTGACGACCAGGCGTGGTTCCACAGCGCCGAAACGCTGGCGGATCGAGGCCGCAATACCCTTGGCATCCAGGCCCACGCTGGCCAGCAAGGCTGCCGGGTCACCATGGTCGATGAACTTGTCCGGCAGGCCAAGCATCAGGATCGGCTTGACGATGCCTTCCGCGGCCAGCGCTTCGGCCACCGCGGCACCCGCACCACCCATCACGCAGCCCTCTTCCACCGTCACCAGGTAGTCATGGTCCGCGGCCAGCTGGCGCACCAGTTCCACGTCCAGCGGCTTGATGAAGCGCATATTGGCCACCGTCGCTTTGAGCTCGGTGCCGGCCGCCACGCTTGGCGCAACCATCGAACCAAACGCCAGAATCGCCACGCCCTTGCCATGCTGCTTGATCTCGCCCTTGCCGATCTCGATGGAGCTCAGTTCCTTCTCGATCACCGCGCCGATGCCCGCACCGCGCGGATAGCGGATCGCCGCAGGTCCGGGATAGTGGTAGCCGGTGGTGAGCATCTGGCGGCATTCGTTTTCGTCCGACGCGGCCATGACGACCATGTTCGGAATGCAGCGCAGGTAGGAGATGTCGTAATTGCCTGCGTGGGTAGCGCCATCGGCGCCCACAAGGCCCGCGCGGTCAAGCGCAAACGTCACGTCCAGGTTCTGCAAAGCCACGTCGTGAATCAGCTGATCGTAGGCACGCTGCAGGAAGGTCGAATAGATCGCCACCACTGGCTTCAAGCCTTCGGTTGCCAGGCCACCGGCGAAAGTCACCGAGTGCTGTTCCGCGATGCCCACATCGAAATAGCGATCCGGGAACTGCTCTTCAAACTTGACCATGCCCGAGCCCTCGCGCATTGCCGGCGTAATGCCGACCAGGCGCTTGTCGGAAGCGGCCATGTCGCACAACCAGCTGCCGAATACTTCGGTGTAGGTAGTCTTGCCCGGCGCCGCCGCAGGCTTGATGCCTTCGTTCGGATTGAACTTGCCGGTGCCGTGATACAGGATAGGCTCGGCCTCGGCCAGCTTGTAGCCCTGGCCCTTCTTGGTCACCACGTGCAGGAACTGTGGGCCCTTGAGCTTGCGGATGTTCTCCAGCGTCGGGATCAGCGATTCCAGGTCGTGGCCGTCGATCGGGCCGATGTAGTTGAAGCCGAATTCTTCGAACATGGTGGCCGGGACCACCATGCCCTTCGCGTGTTCTTCAAAGCGCTTGGCCAGTTCCAGCACGGGACCGGGCAGCACCGACTTGCCGACGTTCTTGGCGGCGGCATAGAACTGCCCCGACATCAGGCGCGCCAGGTAGCGGTTCAATGCGCCCACCGGTGGCGAGATCGACATGTCGTTGTCGTTCAGGACCACCAGCAGGTTGATGTCTTCCTGTACGCCGGCGTTGTTCAAAGCCTCGAAGGCCATGCCCGCGGTCATGGAGCCGTCGCCGATCACGGCGATCGCGTGACGCGCCTCGCCCTTGATCTTGGCTGCCTGCGCCATGCCCAGCGCGGCCGAGATGGACGTCGACGAATGCGCGGTGCCAAAGGTGTCGTATTCGCTTTCCGAGCGGCGCGGGAAGCCCGATACGCCGTTCAGCTGGCGCAGCGTGTGCATCTGGTTGCGGCGGCCGGTCAGGATTTTGTGCGAGTAGGTCTGGTGGCCCACGTCCCAGACGATGCGGTCGTACGGCGTGTTGAACACATAGTGCAGCGCGATGGTCAGTTCGACCGTGCCCAGGTTCGACGACAAGTGGCCGCCCGTCTTCGACACGGAGTCGAGCAGGAAGTTGCGCAGTTCATGCGCCAACGGCGTCAGTTGGTTACGGGCCAGCTTGCGCAGTTCGGCCGGTTCGTTGATTGTCTCTAGCAAGTTCATTTACGCTTTCCGCTGCACGATCAGGTCTGCCAATTCGCGCAGCCGACCTGCTTTCTCTCCGAACGGAGCGAGCGCTTCATGCGCGTCGCACCGCAATTTTTCCGCCAGGGCGCGCGAAGGTTCGAGCCCCAGAATCGATACGTACGTCGGCTTGTTGGCCGCCGCATCCTTGCCCGCCGTCTTGCCCAGCGTGGCCGAATCGGCCGTCGCGTCAAGCACGTCGTCAACCACCTGGAAGGCCAGGCCGATCGCATTCGAATACGTGTCCAGCGCCGCCAGCTGCTGCGCCGACAAATCGCCACCCGCCAGCGCGCCCAGCACCACCGAGGCGCGCAGCAAGGCGCCCGTTTTCAACTGGTGCATCTGTTCGAGCTGTTCCAGCGTGAGCGACAGGCCCACGCTATCCAAGTCAATGGCCTGGCCGCCGCACATGCCGTGCGACCCGGCCGCGTGCGCGAGCAGGCGCAGCATGGCTACCTGGCGCGCCGGCGGCAAGCTGTCGGCGTCGGCCAGCACCAGGAAGGCCTGGGCTTGCAGCGCGTCGCCAACGAGCAGCGCGGTCGCTTCGTCGTAGGCCACATGCACCGTCGGTTTGCCGCGCCGCAGGTCGTCGTCGTCCATGCAGGGCATGTCGTCGTGGACCAGGGAATAGGCATGAATCATTTCAACCGCCGCCGCGGCGCGTTCCAGCGCGCGCGTATCGGCGCCCGACAGCGCGCCGGCCGCGAACACCAGCAGCGGACGCACCCGCTTGCCGCCGCCCAGCACCGTGTAGCGCATCGCTTCATGCAGCTTGACCGGAGTGCTGCCGGCAGCCGGCAGGAAGGCGCCCAGCGCTTCTTCGACGTGCGCCTGCACCGACTTCATCCAGTCGCCGAATGGGGTGGCCGGGCTCATTGCATGGCCTCGTTTTCGGCGGCGAAAGGCTTGAGCATGTCGCCCTCGAGCACCTTGACCTGGGATTCGACTTTTTCAAGCTGGGCGGCGCAAAACCGGACCAGTTCGGAACCGCGCGCATAGGCGGCCACGGACGCTTCGAGCGGCAATTGGCCGGACTCCATCTGGGTAACCAGCTGGGCCAGTTCGGCCATGGCTTCTTCGAACGATGCGGGTGGCGCTGCCGGTTCCACGATTGATTTCTTTGACATAGGTACTTTGTAGGTGACTGCGCCCGCAACTTGCAGGAAACGGCGCAGTCTAATCTCTTATTCTAGAACAATCCATCCTAGAGGGTGCTCGAGGGTGGCGACGTGTATTTTATCGCATGTGCGAGGCAGACACGTGAAACTGTTAACAGTATTGCAAGCTTTGGGCCTGTGCATGCCACATTCGCGCGCCGGGCCGCGACTGTAGAGCCCGTTCCACGGTATAATCTCCGGTTCTGTCCGAAATACCGTATTCCGTTTTCCAAAATACTGGTCTTTGGATTCTTTCTCTTCTTTGGCTTGAATTTCCGTAAAGGGGGGTTGGGATGTCCGATCTGGCTACCCACGCCAAGCTGGCGCGCTCGTGCGCGCAGCTTCCGGTAGATGTCTACTTTGACGAAGCGCTCCTGAAGCGCGAAATGCAGCAGCTCTTCCAGGGCGGCCCGCGCTATGTCGGGCACGAACTGATGGTGCCCGAAACGGGCGACTTTGCCACGCTCGCCGCCGAGAACGAAGGCCGCATGCTCGTGCGCAACGCCAATGGCATCGAAGTGCTGTCCAACGTCTGCCGTCACCGCCAGGCGCTCATGTTCAATGGGCGCGGCAATGCCAATAACATCGTGTGCCCCCTGCACCGCTGGACGTACGACCTCAAGGGCGAACTGATCGGCGCGCCGCATTTCCCGGAAACGCCCTGCCTGAACCTGTCCAAGACGCCTTTGCAAAACTGGAATGGCCTGCTGTTCGAGCAAAACGGCTACAACGTCATGGAAAAGCTGTCCAGGCTGTCGGTCGCCAAAGATTTCGATTTCTCCGGCTACATGTTCGACCATGTCGAAGTGCAGACCTGTCATTACAACTGGAAGACCTTCATCGAGGTCTATCTCGAGGATTACCACGTCGAACCCTTCCACGCCGGCCTGGGCGGCTTTGTCAGCTGCGACGACCTGCGCTGGGAATTCGGACGCGATTTCTCGGTCCAGACCGTGGGCGTGAACCGCGGCCTGGGCAAGGCCGGTTCGCCCATTTACGAAAAATGGCAGGAACAGGTACTCAAGTTCCGCGGCGGCGTGCCGCCCGAAAAAGGCGCCATCTGGTTCACCCTGTACCCGAACATCATGGTCGAGTGGTATCCGCACGTGCTGATCGTCTCCACCCTGCACCCGGACGGCCCGCAGCGCACCCGCAACGTGGTCGAGTTCTACTATCCCGAAGAAATCGTGCTGTTCGAGCGCGACTTCATCGAAGCCGAACGCGCCGCCTATTTCGAGACCTGCATCGAAGACGACGAGATCGCCCAGCGCATGGACGCGGGCCGCCGCATCCTGATGGCGCGCGGCGTCAACGAAGTGGGCCCCTATCAATCACCCATGGAAGACGGCATGCAGCACTTCCACGAATGGTACCGAAGTAACCTCGCGCTCTGACGCGAAAGGACCCAATGGCTTCACTGTGGATGCTGTTTGCAAGCTTTGCCTTCTCTGCGATGGGAGCGGGCGTCAAGCTTGCCTCGGTCCTCTACTCGACGTCGGAGATCGTCATGTACCGCGGCCTGGTGGGCACTTTTGTGCTGCTGGCCCTGGTCGCCGCCCAGCGCGGCAGCCTGCGCACCGCGTTTGCCGGCGCCCACCTGTGGCGCGCGACGGTCGGCGTGATCTCGCTCTGGATGTGGTTCTATGCCATCGGCCAGCTGCCGCTGGCCACCGCCGTCACCCTCAATTACATGGCCCCAATCTGGATGGCCTTCTTCCTGCTGTGCCTGGGCTGGTGGCAATCGAAGAACCATGTGGCCTGGCCGCTGATCGGCGCCATTCTCACCAGCTTCATCGGCGTCACCCTGGTGCTCCAGCCTTCGGTGGGCAGCGACCAGTGGCTGGGCGGCGCGGTGGGAATCGGGTCGAGCATCATGTCCGCGCTGGCCTATCTGCAGGTCCGCAAACTGGGCCAGATGGGCGAACCCGAATACCGCGTGGTCTTCTATTTTTCGCTGATGACGGCCGTCGCCGGCATGTTCGGCACCCTGCTCGAAGGCCGCGCTGCCGGCACGCCCGTATTCACACCGCATTCCGCCTACGGCGTCGCCCTGCTGCTGGCCATCGGCGTATCGGCCGCCTTCGCGCAGATCGCCATGACGCGCGCTTACCTGCTCGGCAATGTGCTGGTGGTGGCCAACCTGCAGTACACGGGCATCATTTTTTCCAGCCTGTGGGGCGTCTACCTGTGGAACGACAAGATGGACTGGCATGTGTGGCTTGGCATGGCGGTCATCCTGGTTTCGGGTATCGCCGTCACGTTCTACAATACGCGCAGTACGCCGCAAGGCACCGCAGTCACCAAGACCGACCCGATCGCCAGCGAACTCTGAGGACGCCATGTACACCACGCTCATTACCCCGGCCGACCTGGCCGACCACATCGACGATGCCACCTTCGTCATCGTCGACTGCCGCCATGACCTGATGAACCTGGAAGCCGGCCGCGACGGCTACGCCATCGGCCATATTCCGAACGCGCTGTTCGCCAGCATGGAAACCGCGCTGTCGGGCGCCAAGCGAGGCGCCGACGGCGTCTTCCGCGGCCGCCACCCGCTGCCCGAACGTGCAGCCTTTATCACTACCCTGCGCAGCTGGGGCATCCATCCGGATACGCAAGTTGTCGCCTACGACGCGCATGGCGGCATGTACGCCGCGCGCCTGTGGTGGATGCTGCGCTGGGTGGGCCATCCGGCGGTGGCGGTACTCGACGGCGGCATGGCGGCCTGGCAGTCGCAGGGCTTGCCCATGTCGACCGACGTGCCGGTGCATGGCGGCGGCACGATCGCCGACCAGGCGCCGCTGGTGTCGACCGTGTCGGCGAACGAGGTGCTCGACCGGGGCAGCCGCACCGTCATCGACGCGCGCGCGCCGGACCGCTTCCGCGGCGAAAACGAAACCATCGACCCGGTGGGCGGCCACATTCCGGGCGCGAAGAACCGCTTCTTCAAGGACAACCTGGCCGCCGATGGGCGCTTCAAGAGCGCCGAACAGCTCAAGGCCGATTTTGCAGCGGTGCTTGACGAGCCGTCGAAGGCCATCATGCAATGCGGCTCGGGCGTGACGGCCTGCCACAACCTGCTGGCCATGGAAGTGGCGGGTATGCCGGGCGCGGCGCTGTATCCGGGGTCGTGGAGCGAGTGGTGCGCCGATCCTGCGCGGCCAGTGGCGACCGGCGCTTAACCGCAGCCGCCGCCGCAACCACCGCCACACCCGCCACCGTCACCACCGCCCCCGCCGTCGCCGTCGCACGACGAGCCGCCCGAACCGCCCGAACCGCAGCCGCTACCATCGCCACCTTTTGCGCGCTGCAGGTGCTCGTCGAAGTCGTGTTGCGAAATCAGGCCCAGCGCCAGCAACTCCACGGCGGCGAAGTGGCCCGGGTAGTAGGTCTCGCCGGCCAGCTTGCCCGACTGGTCCATGTGCCGGTAAGCGAGCTTGATGCCGTCCTTGCTGTAGCCGAACCCGCCCGGCATCCTTAGCTTCAGGTCCAGGCCGAACAGGCGCGGCACGCTCAGGTCCGCCGCCTTCCGGCCTTCCAGCAGGCGCGCCTGCACCAGGGTGTTGGCGAGCGCATCTTCCATCCCGCCTATCATGGCCACGCCCTCGACGTGGGGGATGCTCCGTCCAAAGTGCTTCAGGCAGTATGCGTCCAGGCTGGCCGGCGACAGCCGCAGCCACGCGTGCCAGACCGAATCGGCAGCCCTGGAAGGCAAGCCGCATGGCCGGTCGCTGTGGCCGATGCAGTCGAAGAAAATGAGCAGCCCCTCCGTCGCGCGCATGAAAAAAAAGGCATCCTGCGGGATGCCTTTGAATTCGCATGAGGCCGACCGTTGCCAGTAGGGGAACAGCGCCGGCGGAAGATCGGCCAACGCTTCCCAGTAGCGCGACATGTGCCGCACGCGGGCAGCCCGGAAAGTATCAATTGTGTTCAGTACTGCGTTCATCATGTGTTTGCCTCCTTTATTGTTGTTTTCATGATTTTTCATCCTTAACTGCCGCAGCCGCTTCCGCAGCCGGCGTCGCCGGCGCCCGATCCGAAGTCGGACATGACACCTGCCCAGCAGTTGCTGCCCTGGTCCGGACGCTTGCGCGCCACATAGTCGTCGTACTGGTATTGGGAGATGTGCCCCGCCTGGAGCAGGGACACCGGCGCCAGGCTGTGCGGGAAAAACAGTTCGCCGACCGGCTTGCCAGCTTCGTCCATGTGCCGGAAGGCGTGTACCCCGCACACCATGAGGTAGGCAAAACCGCCGGGCATCCCGACCTTCCGGTCCAGTGCGAACAGGCGCGGCAGCGTGGGGCTGGCCGCCGATTTCAGCTCCAGCTTGCGCGCCTGCACCAGGCATACCGCCAGCGCGTCTTCCATCTGCCCCGTCATGTCGGCCCCTTCGACATGCGGTATCAGCTGGCCGAAGTGTTTGATGCAGAAGGCATCCAGGCTCGCTTGCGAAAGCTGCGCCCATGCGTGCCAGACCGAGTCCGCCGCCTTCGACGGCAGTGCGCAGCGCTGTTTCGCGTGGCGTACGCAATCGAAGAAAGTGACCAGCCCTTCAGCGGCGCGGGCAAAAAAAAGGGCATCCCGTGGGATGCCCTTGAATTCGTGGTGCGCCGTCTGTTTCCAGAACGGGTACAGCGTGGGGGGAATGTCTGCCATTTCCGCCAAATAGCGCGACGTGCTGGTAAGACGGGTCGCGCGGTAAGTGTCCAGCGTGTTTCGTAGTGCGTGCATCATGGTATTACCTCCTTTATTGTTGTTTTTATTAACGCCAATATAGGGGGTGAATATGACGGCCTGATGACTGCTTAGTGCCCTTTGGTCAGGAACAACACAATCAGGACGCCGAGGGCGATCAGCAGCACTTGCGGCACCGATTCGCGCACCGTGGCGCGGCGCTGCATCTGCGGCATCAGGTCGCTCACGGCAATGTAGATGAAGCCGGACGAGGCAAACACCAGTACATACGGAATCAGGCCGCTGGCCTTGTCGAGCGTGAAGTAGCCCAGCAGGCCGCCTGCGACCGCCATCAGGCTGCACAGCAGGTTGAAGAAATAAGCGCGCGCACGCGAAAAACCGGCGTTGAGCAGCACGATGAAGTCGCCGATCTCCTGCGGGATTTCATGGGCGATGATGGCCAGGCCGGTCACGATGCCCAGCTCCGGATTGGCCAGGAAGGCGGCGGCAATCAGGATGCCATCGGTGAAATTGTGCATGCCGTCGCCGACCAGGATCATCCAGCCAGCCTTGCCGGCTTCGCGCTTGTCGTGGCCGTGGGCGTGGTGGTGGCCGTCACCCTCGTGGTGGTGGGAATGGCGCAGGATGGCGAATTTCTCGAGCATGAAGAAGGCCAGCAGCCCGCCCAGCAGGGTGGCGAACAGGGTGCGCGGATCGGCTTGCGACTCGAACGCTTCCGGCAAGGCGTGCAGCAGCGACGTCGAGAGCATGATGCCGACGGACAGGCTGACCATGCGCTCGACCATCCGGGACAGGAGCGCGAACGAAAACACCGCCGCGGCGGTGATGCTGGCAACGCCGGCGATGGTCGTCGCCAGCAGGATGGAAATGAGGATTGGATCGATTTTGTCGCCTCTTGAGCGGGCCATGCGATAAGCGCACGACCGGCATTGTACCGTCCCCACGCAAAAAAACCGGGGTCAGACCACCAATTTGGTGGTCTGACCCCGGTTTCAGGGGACAAAGGCGGTGTTTACGGCACCAGCGTGAAGTTGATGCCGGTCGCGTTCGCCGCCGAAATATCGACCGGCGTCGCATAGGTTTTCGCCGTGTAACCGGCCGCCGCCGCATCGACGCGGTACTTGCCGGTCCCCGGGGTGGTCGTCAGCGTCGGCACAAACACCAGCGGCAGCGTGGCGCTGTAGACGGTGTAGCCCGGGGCCGCCAGCGGCAGGTTGGTGATGCTGTAAGCGCCGCTGAGCAGGTCCGCGCCGGCATACTTGATGGTCACCGTGGGGCCGCTGGCGAAGGTCTGCTTGGCCGCCACGTAGGCCGCTTCGGTGGCGCTGGCCGGTGTCATGGTCACCGTGCCGGCAATGCTGCCGGTGATGGCCAGCGGCATGGCAATCGGCAAGGCCGCAGTGCTCAGGGCCGTGGTGCTGGTGGTCGATGCGACCGGCACGGCGCCAACGACGCTTGCCGCGCGGCCTTCGCCGGTGATCACCACGTCGTAATTACCGGGCGCCAGGCGGGCCAGGAAAAATTCGCCCGTGGTCGGATTGGGCACCGTGGAACTGATGACGACACCGTTCTGCTGCGCGCTGACCATCACTTTGCTCGACAAGGCCGATGTCGCCACGAAGCCGGCGATACCGTTGACCGCGGCCGGAATCACTTTCACGACGGGCTTCAGGGCATATTTGCCATTTCCCTTGGTCAGCACCGATTTGCAGGCGTCGAAGTCAAGCACCAGGTCGGCACGCTGGCCGGCCAGTACTTCCACGTCGGCATTGAGCTTGATGCCGCTGGTGACGGCGCTCGGGGTATCGAGCGTGACTTCGGCGCCGCCCGTCGGGACCACGCTGTTGGCCAGGGCGGTACCGGTATTCGCATCGAGCACCAGGCGGATCTGGGTGTAGCGGCCGGCAGGCAGCGAGGTCTGGCCCAGCGTATCGAGCACGCCATTGGTCAGGCCCAGCAGATTGATCTTGCGGGCCGGCGAGAGTACCACCTCGCTCCAGCCGCTGTCGGTATCGGCCGCGGCGGCGCTCTGGTGCACGCGCACCTTGGATACCGTGACGTTGACCGCGTCGAAGCCGCAGGCCGGCGCATCGGTCAGTGCCGCGGACAGCGTGCCCATGCTGGGCAAGGGAGGCGCCGGGTTGCCGGCGCCACCGCCGCCGCCGCCGCAAGCGAGCAGCGCGGTCGCCGCACAAATTGACGTCGTTGCCAGTGCCAGGCGTGTCGTGAGCGTTTTCATGTTGTTTCCTCTGTCTGTGAAAGTACTGTTCTGTGAACGGCAGCGCCGTCGTGCAGAAGAATATACATTCCCAAGAGAAACTCCTGTGTGCGTGTACGCACCCAAAAACAATTGCTTACAACTTAGCAATGTTTCTGTGGTCAGATGGCAGCAAAGTATTTACAAACTAGAAACATCAGTGGGCTTCATCCCAGTTGGCGCCGATGCCCACTTCGGCCAGCAGCGGCACTTTGAGCTTGGCCACGCCCGCCATCAGTTCCGGCAGCTTGACCTTGACCAGTTCCAGCTCGGCCTGCGGCACTTCGAGCACCAGTTCATCATGCACCTGCATGATCATGCGCGTTGCCAGCTTCGATTCCTCGAGCCAGTTCTGCACCGCGATCATGGCCAGCTTGATCAGGTCGGCCGCCGTGCCCTGCATGGGCGCATTGATTGCCGCCCGTTCGGCGCCCTGGCGGCGCGGGCCGTTCGGCGAATTGATCTCCGGCAGCCACAGGCGGCGGCCGAACACAGTTTCCACGTAGCCGCGCGCCTTGGCCTGCAGGCGCGTGTCGTCCATATACTGCTTCACGCCCGAAAAGCGCGCGAAGTACTTGTCGATATAGGTCTGCGCGGCGCCCCGCTCCACGCCCAGGTTGCCGGCCAGGCCGAAGGCGCTCATGCCGTAGATCAGGCCGAAGTTGATTACCTTGGCGTAGCGCCGCTGCTCGCTTTCCACTTCCGCCGGCGGCACGCCGAAGATTTCGGACGCGGTGGCGCGGTGAATGTCCTCGCCCTCGGCGAAGGCGCGCAGCATGGCTTCGTCTTCCGAGATATGCGCCATGATGCGCAGCTCGATCTGCGAATAGTCGGCCGACACGATCACGTTGCCCGGACCGGCGATGAACGCTTCGCGGATGCGGCGCCCTTCCTTGGTCCGGATCGGAATGTTCTGCAGGTTCGGGTCGTTGGACGACAGGCGTCCCGTGACGGCGACAGCCTGCGCGTAGTTGGTGTGCACGCGGCCCGTGTCGCGGTTGACCATCTTGGGCAGCTTGTCGGTGTAGGTCGATTTCAGCTTCGACATGCCGCGGTATTCGAGCAGGATCTTCGGCAGCGGGAAATCTTCGGCCAGCTTCTGCAGCACTTCCTCGTCGGTGGACGGCGCCCCGGTCGGAGTCTTCTTGATCACCGGCAGTTGCAGCTTGCCGAAGAAGATCTCGCCGATCTGCTTTGGCGAACCGAGGTTGAAGGGACCGCCCGCCAGTTCATAGGCTTTCTGTTCCAGCTCCATGATGCGCGCGCCCAGTTCGGACGACTGCACGTCGAGCAGCGCGCCGTCGATCAGCACGCCGTTGCGTTCGATCTTGTGCAGCACAACGGACGTGGGCAGCTCGATCTCGCGGTAGATGTAGGCCAGCTTGGCGTCCGTCTCCACATGCTTGATCATTTTCTCGTGCAGGCGCAGCGTGATGTCGGAATCTTCCGCCGCGTATTCGGTGGCGCGCGACAGTTCCACCTGGTCGAAGCAGATCTGCCCTGCCCCCTTGCCGCAGACATCGGTGAAGGGAATGGTGGTGTAGCCCAGGTGGCGCAGCGCCATGCTGTCCATGTCGTGCGGCTTGTGCGATTCGAACACGTACGATTGCAGCAGCGTGTCGTGCACGATGCCGCGCAGCGTGACGCCATGGTTGGCGAAGATATGGCTGTCGTACTTGAGGTTCTGGCCCACTTTCGGCTTGGCCGGGTCTTCCAGCCAGGCCTTCATTTTTTCCAGCACGCGTTCGCGCGGCAGCTGTTCGGTCACGCCCGCATAGCGGTGCGCCACCGGAATGTAGGCGCCCTTGCCCGACTCCACCGACAGGGAAATGCCGACCATCTGGGCCGTCATCGGATCGAGCGAGGTGGTTTCGGTATCGACCGAGGTCAGTGCCGCCTTGTCGATCAGCGCCAGCCAGCGGTCCAGGTCCGCTTCGGTGACCACGGTTTCGTATTCGCCGCGCGCGACCGGCACCAGCGCGCCGGGGAACAGCTCGCCCTCGGGGGAATTGAGCAGGGCGCGCGGAACGCCTTCGTCGTCGCGCTGGCTCACTTCGCGCAGCAGGGTCTTGAAACCGAAGCGCTCGAAGAAGGACTTCAGGCCATCCTTGTTTTCCGGCAGGGCCACCAGCGATTCGCTGATCGACGCCATGTGGGCCGACAGGTCGCAGTCGCACTTGACGGTGATGAGGGCGCGCCCTTGCGGCAGCCACTCGAGCGCCTGGCGCAGGTTTTCGCCCACGGCGCCGGTGATGGTGCCGGCATTGGCCATCAGGTTCTCCAGGTTGTCGTGCAGCGCCAGCCACTTGAGCGCCGTCTTGGGGCCGCACTTTGCCACGCCGGGAATATTGTCGACCGTGTCGCCGATCAGGGTCAGGTAGTCGATGATGCGGTTGGGCGGCACGCCGAACTTGGCCAGCACGCCGGCTTCGTCGAGCTTTTCGTTGCTCATCGTGTTGATCAGCATGACCTTGTCGTTGACCAGCTGCGCCAGGTCCTTGTCGCCGGTGGAGACCACCGTTTTCATGCCCAGCGCGGTGGCCTGCACCGACAGCGTGCCGATCACGTCGTCCGCTTCGACGCCCTCGACCATCAGGATCGGCCAGCCCATGTGCTTGACCACTTCATGGATGGGCTCGATCTGCAGGCGCAGGTCGTCCGGCATCGAGGCGCGGGTGGCCTTGTACTCGGCGTACATGTCGTCGCGGAAAGTCTTGCCCTTGGCATCGAATACGCAGGCGATATAGGCGGCCGGGTAATCCTGGCGCAGGCGGCGCAGCATGTTGACCATGCCGTGCATGGCGCCGGTGGGATGGCCGTCCGGGCTGCGCAGGTCGGGCAGCGCATGGAAGGCGCGATACAGGTAACTGGAACCGTCAACTAACAGCAGGGTATTTTGCATAGTGCCACAGAGTAGGTGAAGCCGCGAACGGCAGGTGCGCGGCGGAGCGAGGGACATTATCGCAGAATCGGCCGGGACACTATATAGAGCGTAGAGCAGCTGCATGGCCAGGTCCGCGCATTACCCTGCGGCAACTTGTGCACTTCCCACGGCGCGGCCCTGTGTTTGTTACAATGAACTAAACGTATAAAAGGCGAAACCATCATGCGGCGCACATCAATGTTGTGGAAATTCCTGACCCTTGGCTTGCTTGCCCACGCGAGCCTGGCCATCGCCCAGAAAACGGCCAGCCCGGCGCCAAGCCAGGCGCCGCCCAAGCTGGAGGTCATCGAGGAAGGCAACGATGCGCCGATCACGGTCACCCCGCCAAAATCGGGCGGCACCAAGATTACCGAGAAGAAGGAAGGCGGCCGCGTCACCGAGATCAAGGTCAAGTCCGGCAAGAGCAACTACACCATGAAGCCGAACATCCCGGCCGGCAACGCGCAGCCCGGCGACGGCCAGAGCAGCAATGTGCGCGCGCCCCAGTGGACCGTGATGGAATTTGACCTCGGCAAGAAAAAGAAAACCGACAAGGACGATGTGCCTGAGCCGACCCCGGCCAAGGTCGCACCGCCGCCAGCGGCCAAATAAGACAACACAGCCACGCCAGCCGGCCGCACGCCGGCCTTGACCCCACCGATACACTTTTAATTCGCTTTCACATGGCAGTTTTTACCGCGGTCAGCCTGGATGAGATTTCACCCTGGCTTGAGCAGTTCCCTCTCGGCAAAGCCCTTGCAATCCGGGGCATCGCTTCCGGCATCGAAAACAGCAATTTCTTCATCACGACCGAGCGCGGCGAGCATGTGCTGACGATCTTTGAAGTGCTGACCTTCGAGCAATTGCCCTTCTACCTGAATTTGATGCGCCACCTGGCCGAGCGCGGCGTGCTGGTGCCCGCCCCCGTTGCCAATCAACACGGCGACCTGGTGGTGCCGCTGCACGGCAAGCCGGCCTCGGTGGTCAGCAAGCTCGACGGCAGCTCGCAGATGGATCCGCAGCCGGTCCACTGCGCCGCCGTCGGCGCCATGCTGGCGAAAATGCACCTGGCCGCCCTCGACTTCCCGCTGCAACAGCCCAATTTGCGCGGCCTGGACTGGTGGAACGAGACCACCCCCCAGGTATTGCCCTTCCTCGACGATAGCAATGCGCACTTGCTGCGGGCCGAGATGCATTTCCAGGACGCCTTCGCCGCCTGCGACCACTACAAGCGCCTGGGCCGCGGCCCCGTGCATGCCGACCTGTTCCGCAATAACGTCATGTTCGACGGCGAGCGCCTGACCGGTTTTTTCGATTTCTATTTCGCCGGCTGCGATACCTGGCTGTTCGACGTGGCCGTCACCGTCAACGACTGGTGCATCGACCTCGACAGCGGCGTGCTCGACACGGCGCGCGTGCGCGCCATGCTCGACGCCTACCACGCGGTGCGCCCGTTCACGGACGACGAGCAAAGCGCCTGGCAACCCATGCTGCGCGCCGCCGCCCTGCGTTTCTGGCTGTCGCGCCTGTACGACTTCCACCAGCCGCGCGCCGCCGAAATGCTGACCCCGCACGACCCGACCCATTTCGAACGCATCCTGCGCGAACGCATCGCCACCCCGGCGCCGGAGCTGTTCTGATGAACAAACTGCCCGCCAGTACCGGCATCGATTGGCTCAAGCAAGGCCTGGCCCTATTCCGCAAGCAGCCGGGCGTGCTGACGCTGCTGTTCTTTACCAATATGCTGGCCAGCCTGCTGATCGGCGGCGTGATACCGGGCATCGGCCCTCTGCTGGCGGTGATTCTGCTGCCCTCGTTCACGATGGCCATCATGATGGCCAGCCACATGATCACCAATGGCCAGCAAGTCACCCCGGCGGTGCTGGCGACCGGTTTTCGCATGCCCGACGTCAAGGCCCTGTGCAAGCTGGGACTGGTCTACCTGGGCTTGTTCATCGTGGTGATTTTGCTGCTGCGCGTCTCGGTCGACGACGCTTTCCTGGTCCAGGCGTCCAAGCCGATCGACCCGAAATCCCCGCCGGTGCTCGGCGCCGGGGATGCCCTGGCCGTGCTCGCCATTTCTCTCCTGCACGGCATCACGCTCACGGCGCTGAGCTTTTCGGCGCCGCTGACCTTCTGGAAAAAAATGCCGCTGTTCAAGGCCGTGTTTTTCAGCGTGGTCGGCATCTGGGGTGCCTTGCGCCCGGTCATCACCATGCTGCTGGCCTGGTTCGGCATGCTGATGGCGGCGGCCGTCGTGGTTTCGCTCGTTTCGATGGGCAACCTGAACCTGGCGCGCGGCCTGATGGGCGCCCTGGTGATGCTGTTCGTGCTGGTGCTCCAGTGCGCCATGTACGCCAGCTTCCGCCAGATCTTCGGCGACCCGGACGCGCCGGCGGCCGAATAGAAAACGGGAGCCCAGGCTCCCGTTTTGATTACCGCCCCAGCCGTTCCAGCTTGGCTACCGACAGGTCGAGCACCTTGATGCCCGCGCGCCCGAAATTGATCTGGGCGCGCGCATTGCTGCCCCCGCCCTCGATGTTGACGATCACCCCCTCGCCGAACTTGGCGTGCGCCACCGATTCGCCGATGCGCCAGCCGGGGCCGTTGGCGGCCGCTTTCTGGGTGATCTGCTGGGCGATCTTGTTGTCCGAGCCGCCGCTGAACTTGGCGTCGTCCCAGGCCGACTTCTTGTTGCCGAACCAGTGCGATTGCACGCGCGGCGACAGCCACTTGAGCGCCTCTTCGGGCAGTTCGTCAAAAAAGCGCGACTTCATGTTGTAGCGGGTCTGGCCATGCAGCATGCGGGTCTGGGTAAAGCTCATGTACAGGCGCTTCCTGGCGCGCGTGATGGCCACGTACATCAGGCGCCGTTCCTCGTCCACCCCATCCATCTCGCGCGAACTGCTTTCGTGCGGGAACAAGCCTTCTTCCAGGCCCGTGATGAACACGGCGTCGAATTCCAGGCCCTTGGCCGAGTGCACCGTCATCAGCTGCAACGCGTCCTGCCCGGCCTGGGCCTGGGCGTCGCCCGCTTCGAGCGAGGCATGCGACAGGAAGGCCGACAGCGGCGACATTACGGTCGGCAGCGGCGCGTCGGCGTCCAGGATGTCGATCCCGTCCTGGTTGAGGATGGCCTCGCCCGCCGCGGCATCGGCCTTCGGGCCCAGGTGCGCGGGGGCGCTCTGGCCGAAGCCTTCTTCCTGCACGAACTGGGTGGCCGCATTGACCATCTGTTCGATGTTCTCGATGCGGTCGGCCCCTTCCTTTTCGTTGGCATAGTGGGTCAGCAAGCCGCTGGACTCGAGCACCACGCGCACCATTTCGGGCAGCGACAGCTGCTGCGTTTCGAAGCGCGCGCCCTCGATCAGGCGCACGAAGGCGCCCAGCGAGGTGCCGGCCTTGCCCATCACGTAGGGCACGGCTGCGTACAGCGAAATGCGGTGCTGTTCGGCCGCCGCCTGCAGCGACTCGATCGAGCGCATGCCGATGCCGCGCGTGGGGAAATTGACCACCCGCAGGAAGGCCGAATCGTTGTGCGGATTGTCCATCAGCTGCAGGTAGGCGATGACGTGCTTGACCTCGGCGCGCTGGAAGTAGCGCTGGCCGCCGTACACGATATACGGCAAGCCGGCCGCGAACAGGGCATGCTCGATCACGCGCGACTGCGCGTTGGAACGGTACAGGATGGCGATCTCGCGGCGCAGGGCGCCGTCGGCCATCAGGCTTTTCGCTTCCTCGATGATCCACTGCGCCTCTTCCAGGTCGGACGAGGCTTCGTAGATGCGCACCTGCTCGCCGTGGCCGGCGTCGGTGCGCAGGTTCTTGCCCAGGCGCTTGCTGTTGTTGGCGATCAGGTGGTTGGCGCTGTCGAGGATGTGGCCGTGCGAGCGGTAGTTCTGCTCCAGCTTGATCAGGTTCTCGACCCGGAATTCACGCTCGAAAGCGGCCATATTGCCCACATTGGCGCCGCGGAAAGCATAGATGCTCTGGTCGTCGTCGCCCACCGCGAACAGCGCGCCGCCCACCTGCTGGCCCTGTCCGGCCAGCATCTTGAGCAGGTTGTATTGCAGGTCATTGGTATCCTGGAATTCGTCGACCAGGATGTGCTTGAAGCGGGCCTGGTAATGTTCGCGCAGGGGCTGGTTGCGCGCCAGCAGTTCGTAGGCGCGCAGCAGCAGTTCGGCGAAATCGACCACGCCTTCGCGCTGGCACTGCATGTCGTACAGCTCGTACAGCTCCACCATCTTGCGTTCGATCGGATCGTGCGCTTCGACGCGGTTGGCGCGCAAGCCCTGGTCCTTGGCGTTGTTGATGAAGTACATCAGGTTCTTGGCCGGGTACTTTTCATCGTCCACGTTATTGGCCTTGAGCAGGCGCTTGATCATCGACAGCTGGTCTTGCGTATCCATGATCTGGAAGGTCTGCGGCAGGGCCGCGTCGCGGTAGTGCGTGCGCAGCAGGCGGTTGCACAGGCCGTGGAAAGTACCTATCCACATCCCCCGGGTACTGACAGGCAGCATCACCGACAGGCGGGTCAGCATTTCCTTGGCCGCCTTGTTGGTAAAGGTCACGGCCATGATGCCGGCGGGCGAGACTTGCCCGGTCTGGATCAGCCACGCGATGCGGGTGGTCAGCACGCGCGTCTTGCCCGATCCGGCGCCGGCCAGGATCAGGGCGCTCTGCGGTGGCAGGGTAACGGCGGCGAGTTGTTCGGGATTGAGGTTGTGGAGGAGATTTTGCATCCCGTGATTATACCGGCAGGGGGTGGCCCCCGCCGTTCATTGCGGGCTGATTAACGCGTATTGCCCGGGGCCGCCTTGGCCAGTCCGCGCGCCTGCGCATCGTGGATCAGCGACACCGTCAGCTTCTCGGCGGTTTCGCTTTCGGCTTCCATCAACTTGCCCAGGGCATCCATCTTCTTGTCCAGCGCTTCCATCGGCTTGCCGGCGTCTTCCATCTGCTTGCCGATCGCTTCCATCGGACCGTTGGCCGCTTCCAGCTGCGCATGTTCTTTTTCAATGACTTGCGAATGTGCCTCCATCTGCTTGCTCAGGGCATCCATCTGGCGGCTCAGCTGTTCCATTTCACGGGACAAGGCTTTCTGTTCCGATGGCTTGGCATCGTCCATGCGTCGGCCAAGCTTGTCCATGGCGCGGCCGAGCTTGTCCTGCTCGCGGCCCAATGCATCCATCTTGCGGCCGGCCTCGCGCACCTTGGCTTCATTCGGCAACTTGCCGTGGGTGCTGCGTTCCATGTCGGCGCCCAGCTTTTCCATGACCTTGCCGTGCTTGTCCATTTCCTTGCCATAGACATCCATTTCCGCACCCAGCTTGTTGACCGGGGCATAGGCCGCATCGAGCCTGGCGAGGATGGCGGGATCCTGCACAACGAAGGCCCGGCCTTCCTTGCGAAACCAGAGGAAGTCGCCATTGACGCTGCGCTTGACGGCATCGATTTCGCGCAAGTCGTCGGTGCTGCCGTTCATCACGGTGCCCTTGCCGTCGGGGCCGCGGACCAGGGCGTAGGCCAGGCGGTTGCGGTCTTTCCGCAAATTGAAGTTGGCGCGCTCGAATTTCACCGTGACGGGCGTGCCGGGATTGACGGCCACCTTGCTGCTTCTTGCAGCGGCGGCGACCGGTGTGCCCGGCGCCGGCTGGACGGTCTGGGCATTGGCATAGAAGGCGCCGCAAGCGGCGGCCAGGCCAAGGATGGGCAGCGCCATCTTCCAGTTCAGTGGTTCGGTATCCGGGCGTACCAGGCGTTTGATGCGGGACATAAGATTTCCTCCGTGGGCCCCGTGGGCAAGTTGAGGTGTGGAGAACTGGAACTGGTCCAGTTCGGATAAAGCAAGCGCCAGACGCCGCGGTTCGCCGAGCATGCTTGCTGCTAAATCATCTGCGATCTGTTCGCGTTCGACCCGGACCCGGGTCGACAGCCACCACACGGTCGGGTGGTAGAACAGCACGATTTCGATCGCACTTTGAATGAGGTTGACCAGGTAATCGTGGCGCCGGATGTGCGCCATTTCATGGGCCAGCAAGGCTTCGAGCAGATGGGGGCTCATGCCCGTTGCCAGCGAAGCGGGGACCAGCACCACGGGATGCCACCAGCCGGCCGTGACCGGGCTGGACAGGTCGTCGACCAGGCCCAGCACGACACGGCGCGTGACGCCGAACTGGCGCGCCAGGCGGTCGAGCGTGGCTTGCCAGCGCGCGTCTGGCGTGAAATGGCCGGGCTGGCTGCGGCGGCGCACCCAGGCCAGGCCGAGCACCATGCGCAGCGCCAGCAGGCCGGCGCCGCAACTCCAGAACAACATCACCAGCGGCAGTTGCGATTGCAGCGACTGCTCCCAGGAAGCGAGGCGGCCGGCCGCCAGCAGGACCCGGCCGGCGGCCGGCGCGACCGCCTGGCCGGCGCCGGCCGTGGCCAGCGGCAGCATGGTGGTGGCCGCCTGCGTATCGATGACGCGCCCGACGGTGCCGGCCAGCGGCAGCGCCAGGCACAGCAGCATCGCGGCGCAGCCGAAGGCAT
>Ga0187844_10000383_pt1 | contig 34500 bp, 30 predicted proteins | sample SpaLakP09_SKY_50_FD_134517 | JGI IMG/M metagenome (GOLD analysis project Ga0187844, IMG submission 134517) | Oligotrophic lake water microbial communities from Sparkling Lake, Wisconsin, USA - SP09_SKY_50 | ecosystem: Environmental > Aquatic > Freshwater > Lake | place: USA: Sparkling Lake... | reverse complement strand
TCCCAGCCTTTCGCAAGCTCTGGAACTCCATGCTCTTCTCATCCCTTGGAGATTGGCTAGGCCTTCTTGCAACTACGGCGCTCGCTCAGCAACTCTCTGGTGGGTCATACGCAACAGCAAACTTCGCAATTGCTGGTGTATTTATCGCACGCCTTCTACCTGCTGTCTTTCTTGGTCCTATTGCAGGTGTGATCGCAGATCGCTTTGATCGCAGACGTTTGATGGTCTCAGTAGATGTCATGAGAGCTGGGCTCTACATCTCTATCCCAATCGTTCACACATACTTCTGGCTCTACACAGCGATGATCTTGGTCGAATGCCTCACCCTCTTCTGGTCACCTGCAAAGGAAGCATCTGTTCCCAACCTTGTTCCACGCGATAAGTTAGAGAACGCAAATCAAGTTTCACTTCTAGCCGCCTATGGCACAGCACCAATCGCTGCCATCTTGTTCTCACTTCTCACACTTCTTTCAGGTGCAATTGCAGCAATCAGCCCGCTAATTCCCACCAACTCAATCGATATCGCTCTCTATATAAATGCACTCTCATTCCTCTTCGCCGCATGGACGATCCGCGGCCTTAAAGAGATTCCAAAAGGTTCAGCATCTAAATCAAATAAAGATGAGAACGTTGGTCAATCACTAATTCAAGGATGGAAAACCGTCTCTGAATCAAAGATCATCCGCGGTCTCATTATCGGAATGGTCGGTGCCTTCTCAGCAGCAGGCGCTGTTATCGGCCTTGCTCGCACATTCGTAGGAGATCTTGGTGGCGGTGACGCTGCATACGGTGTTCTCTTCGGTTCTGTCTTTACGGGTCTTGCAATCGGTATTGCATTTGGCCCCAAGATATTTGCACAGTTCTCCCGCCGCCGTTTATTCGGTGCATCTCTTTCCATGGCAGGAATCTTCCTTGTTCTTCTTGCTGCGATATCAAACTTAACTCTTTCTATTTTTATCGTAATCTTCCTTGGAGCCTTCAGTGGCATCACTTGGGTTACAGGCTTCACCATGCTTGGCATGGAGGTCCATGATGATGTCCGTGGGCGCACCTTCGCCTTCGTGCAATCACTGATCCGCATTACCTTGGTTGCAGTCCTTGCCATTGCACCCATCATCGCCGCCACAATCGGTGTGCACAGCTATGAATTTGAGAACATCAAGCTCAACTACAACGGAGCACAGATCACCATGCTCCTTGCAGGTTTGATTGCAGCTCTGATTGGTTCAATCTCGTATCACCAGATGAAAGATCGCCCCACAGTCTCTTTATGGTCAGACATCCTGGCAGCAATGCAAGGTGAGCTAGGAAGCATCACGGGAGCTGCCACACAAGGAATCTTCATCGCATTTGAAGGTGGTGAAGGCACAGGGAAATCAACACAGTCAAAGTTGTTACAAAAATGGCTAGAGCAAGAAGGTGAGACCGTTGTTCTCTCAAGAGAACCTGGTGGGACGGACCTTGGAAAAGATTTAAGAAAGATTCTCCTAGGGCATGAAACAGGTGCGATATCACCAAGGGCTGAAGCACTTCTCTATGCAGCAGATCGCGCGCACCATGTCTTCTCTGTTATTCGCCCAGGACTAGCGGAAGGCAAGGTAGTCATCTCTGATCGCTACTTCGATTCATCTGCGGCTTATCAAGGTGCAGGCCGCGTACTTAACCCATCAGAAGTTGCACGCATCTCTCGTTGGGCAACCGAGAGTTTGTATCCAACCCTGACCATCCTTATCGATGTTCCTGCGGAAGTGGGCTTAAGTCGACTTCAATCTCGCGATCGCTTAGAGGCAGAACCCACTGAATTCCATGAGCGAGTGCGTCAAGAGTTCCTACAAATTGCAATGATGGATCCAGAACGTTACTTCGTTGTCGATGGCACACAATCAGTGGAGGAGATCCACACACAAATCATTGCCCGCGTTGCTGAACTTCCAACGCTGAAGCGCAATGCAGAAGGACCACAGCAGAATAAGTTCCTGAAGCCAATTCGCATTGCAACGCATGCAGTGACAACAACGGTTACAAGAGCGGCTAAGGCAAGTAAGTCAGCGACTACGAAGAAGAAAAAGAAGTAGATGACTTCAGTCTTTGATGACCTTGTTGGTCAAGAACACATTATTGAGATCTTGCAGGGTGCGGTAGCCGCTTCTCGAACAGGCGTGGAAACACAAGAAATGACCCATGCCTGGGTCTTTACGGGGCCTCCAGGGTCAGGCAGATCATCGGCCGCAGTGGCCTTTGCACAAGCCCTTATCTGCCCTAATAACGGCTGCGGCACCTGCAGCGACTGTAATTCAGCTAAAACACACGGGCATCCTGATGTTGAAATCATTCGCACGGAAGGGCTTTCTATCAAAGTAGAAGAAGTTCGTGAGCTTCTGACCCGTGTTGCATGGGCACCATCTATGGGTGGATGGCGAGTAGTTGTTATGGAAGATGCTGATCGACTTACAGAATCTGCAGCCAACGCACTTCTTAAAGCAATTGAAGAACCAGGAACAAGAACTGTCTGGTTACTTTGTGCTCCAACACTTCACGATGTATTGCCAACTATTCGTTCACGTTGTTGCCACCTTCAACTGCGCACACCTAGCCTTGAAGCAGTCACAAAAGTTCTTATCGGCCGAGACAATATCGCACCAGGAATGGCAGATTTTGCAGCGCGTGTGAGCCAAGGGCATATTGGTCGCGCTAAGTATTTAGCAACCAATGAATCTGTGCGCAGCAATCGTAAGCTCATCATGCAGCTTCCACTCCAGCTTGGGTCACTAGCTGCAGCATTCCAAGCAGCGCAGACACTCGTGGATCTGGCAACCACCGAAGCAAATGCATCATCTGATGAGCGCGATGAAAAAGAAATTGAGAAACTTCAAGAAGCCTACGGAAAAGGTGCTACCGGTCGCGGAATGGCAACTGGCGGAGCCAAAGCAGTTAAAGAGCTTGAGAAAGAACAGAAGTCGCGCTCTACCCGTATGGTGCGCGACTCTATAGATGCTGCACTTCTTGATATTGCCACCTTCTACCGAGATGTGATGATGGTGCAATCTGGAAATGCTGACTCCATGATCAATACTGATATGCGCGAAGAAATTGAAGGCTACGCCTCATCTCACCCGGAGCACTCAACAATCCTGAAGATCAATGCCTTAATGGATGCCCGAACCAATCTTGCACACAATGCAGCTCCGCTTGTCACATGTGAAGCCCTTATGTGTTGTTTGGCGAAGCTCTAGTTAAACCCAAGTTTAAAACTTAGGTGAATGCAAAAATTACCCATTACAATTTTCTCTCTAACTTAACCCACAAGCCTTACAATTTTGTGCCAGCTTTTGTAGGATAATGGCATTATGAAATTGGATCTGGCAGAGCAAGTCCTAAAAGGCAAAAAGATTCTGGTGACAGGCCATACTGGATTCACTGGTTCATGGGTTCGAGTCTGGTTTAACTCAATTGGCGTAGAAATGATTGGCCTGAGTCTCGAGAATAGAGATCAATTCTCTATGCGAAAGTTGCTAAATGTTTCAATAGATCAAGAATATATTGGAGATATAGCAGACGAGAATTTTGTTTTTGGCGTATTTGAGAATGTGAAGCCAGACTTTGTGTTACATCTAGCTGCTCAACCAATTGTTTCAATTGGATATACCGATCCCTTTAATACTTTGAAATCCAACACTCAAGGAACTGCCGTAATACTTGAGGCATGCAACCGAACCAGTTCGGTATCAAACATAGTTTGTATAACCACCGACAAGGTATACAAGAATAGGGAACCAGGAAGAAGATTCTTAGAATCGGATGAATTAGAGGGAGGAGACCCGTATGCCTCCTCGAAGAGCGCAGCAGAACATGTGATTGCAGCATATGCCCAAGTTTTCAAACAGCAAGGTCGAAAAATTAGTCTCCAAGTAGCGAGAGGTGGCAACATCGTAGGGGGTGGTGACTATGCTCAAGATCGCATCATTCCAGACCTAGTCCGTTCAATTATTGGAAACACAACCGTACAAGTTCGTCAACCTAACTCAACGCGCCCTTGGCAACATGTAACCTCTTTGATTCATGGTTATCTTGTATTGCTTGCTCATCAAGAAAATTCTCAAGACTATAACCACGAAGTTTGGAATTTTGGACCTCTGCCACAAAAACAACTCACAGTCGCTGAAATTATTGAGATGTTTGGTTCAAAATGGAAACAGCCACGTATTGAGTATTCAATAGGAAAGTTCCATGAAGCATTCTCTTTGGATATAGATTCGGGCAAAGCGGCACATTTACTACAATGGAAACCTAGGTGGGATAACGAACAGGTATTGTCTAATACAATCGACTGGTATAAATCTGTACACGAGCTGGGAGAAAATCCAACTAAGTTTACAGAAGCGCAAATTTTAAAATATCGATCGACGCATAACGAATGAATTATATTCTAGGTGCTTCTGGCACAATAGGAGCCGCCATCGGGCAACTTCTAGCGGATGAGAACGTGATCACAGTCCCTAGGAAACAATATTTGGGTTGGGTTCACCCACCGACATTCCTAGAATTCCTAGCAAAAGGCGAAGTTTCGAATGAAGACACCATTTTCGTATGCGCGGGCGCCACAAACCCTCAAACAGGAACTGATTTGCTCGATTTACTTAACTTTCAGCTGCCTAAAACGATAGCTGAGGTATCTAGTGTGACCCAATGTCGAGTCATAACATTCGGTTCGGTGTTCGAAAATTTCGAAACCAGTAACAATTACCTAGAAAGTAAGAGGAAGTTCTTCAGATCCTTTAACCAGCAAGAAGCAAATCAGCACCACAAGCATTTCCAACTTCATACAATTTACGGAGTCAATAAACCAAAACCACACATGCTCCTTGGGCAAATTGCTACATCAATAGTCAAAAAATCGACTTTCCATATGAGCTCAGGCCTGCAACTACGTGAATATTGGCATGCACTTGATGTCGCTCGTGTAATTCTAGGGTTAGGTCTAATGAATGATGACCGCAAAGTCATCAAAGTGAGTTCCGGATCGCCAGTTCAACTTAAGACTCTAGTTCTGGAAACTTTTAGACATTTTAATGCAGAGCATCTCTTGAGATTAGGTTCCATTCCTGATCCAATCAATGAAAACTATGACAAAATTGAGGCACCAGAAATAGATGGAATCGAAAGAATGATGCGGGAGCCAATCCGAGGAGTAATTTCGTATCTTGAAAAGTACTCGAGGGAAGGCATGCAATGATTCATATAGTTAAGGAACTTGTTTCAATTTGTATCCCAGTTATGAATGAGGGGAAAAATATAGATTCTCTTTATGACCGGCTCATCGAAGTGACAAAGAAGCTGGCCGACGAATACGAGTTTGAATTCATTTTTTCTGACAATAATTCGAATGACGATACTTGGGAAAAGTTGTTTCAGTTAGGACTATCAGATGTTCGAATCAGAGGCGTGAGATTTACTAAAAATGTGGGGTTCCAAGAGTCAATATTGGCAAATTTGTCGATTGCTTCTGGACATGCAATGGTTCAAATAGATGCAGATCTCCAGGACCCCCCTGAACTTCTCGTGCATTTCTTGCAAGAATGGAAAAAGGGATTCAAGGTTGTTTATGGGGTAAGAGTTTCCAGGAATGAAAAGCCCTGGACAAGTATGTTTAGAAAAGTTGGTTATCGTTTTGTTGGACGCATCAGCGATGTTGCAATTCCAAATGATGCTGGAGACTTTCGATTAATTGATAGGGATGTAAGAGATAAATTGATCCAGTCAAGAACACCCAGACCTTACATCCGCGGAATGATTGCAGACTTCGGTTTCCCTTCGATTGGAATCCCATACTCGCGTAACGCGCGAGTCGCAGACAAATCTAAGTTTCCCTTAAGAAAGGTTTTACACCTTGGACTTGATGGAATTCTGAATCACTCAACATGGCCCCTACGATTTTCTACTTTTTCTGGAATTTTCATTTTATGTAGTTCATTCTTGCTTTCAACCTATTACCTAATTCTCAAGTTGCTAAATCCAGGATTACCTCAAGGATTCGCGAGTATTCATATTTTGGTGCTGACTGGAATAGGACTAAATTCATTTTTCCTAGGAGTCATCGGAGACTACCTCAATAGAATCTATATAATTCTTCGGAATGAACCTCGCTATATAGTCGAAGAATCAATTAACATAAGGAAACAAACATGAAAGTAGTGATTCTGGCTGGTGGGCTTGGAACCAGGCTAAGCGAAGAAACAGATGTGAAGCCGAAACCAATGATTGAAATTGGTGACGAGCCTTTACTAATGCACATTATGCGAAATTTTGCTGCACAGGGATACAAGGAATTTGTTATATGTTTGGGCTATAAGGGATATGTAATCAAAGAATATTTTGCAAATTTGCGTATTCACATAAATGATTTACGTTTTGATAATATTCAATCTGAACCATTACTGGAAAATCAATCCTTAATCGACTGGAAAGTAAAACTAATTGATACGGGCCAGGAGACTATGACGGGAGGCAGGATAAAAAGAATCAAGAAACATACCAACAATGAACCTTTCATTCTTACCTATGGAGATGGTCTGGCAGACTTAGATATAGATGAGTTGGTCAATTTTCATGAGCAGTCGGGAAGTCTGGCGACTGTAACCGCAGTCAAACCACCCGCAAGGTTTGGAGCGCTTGAGATCGAAGAATCAGGGAAGGTGTCAACATTTAGTGAGAAATTTGATAGTAACTCAAATTGGATAAACGGTGGTTTTTTTGTGCTCGAGCAACAAATCTTTCAGTTGTTAGAGGGAGACTTAACAATTTGGGAGAAGGAGCCATTAACGAAACTGGCTCTGGGAAATCAACTCTCAGCTTTTAAACACACTGGCTTTTGGAAGCCATGCGATACGTTGCGCGAAAAGCGGGAACTGCAGGAATTGTGGGAGAAAGGCGCCCCATGGAAGAATTGGTAACGACAACATTCCTAAATGTTAAAGCGATTGTAAAACGCCAGTGAGACCTCAAATTTCGTGTGATTATTTGATTATTGGTGCAGGCTTCTCTGGTCTTACCCTTGCGCTTAGACTCGCTGAGGCGGGAAAGTCTGTAGTGGTTGTTGAGCAAGACAGCCATGTAGGTGGTTTAGCAGCAGATTTCCAATTAAGAAATGGATCCAAGCTCGAACGTTTCTACCACCACTGGTTTAACAGTGATTTAGCTATTGCTGGACTCATAAGTGAATTAGGGCTGACTGATCAAGTTAAAGAATATCCAAGTCGCACAGGCATGTATTTCAACAAAAAAATTTGGGACCTTTCATCTCCTTTGGATTTGCTCAAATTCAGTCCCTTGAAATTCCACAACCGTATACGTTTGGGAATCGCAACACTATTAGTTAGACGAGTAAAGGACTATAAAAAGATTGAAGGCATGAGTATACGTGAATGGCTAGAACCGCTTTGCGGGAAACAAGTTTTCAATGTGGTCTGGGAACCATTAGTGCGAGCGAAATTTTCTATTTTTGCAGATGACGTGTCAGCTGCCTGGATGTGGAAAAAACTAGTTCTGCGTGGTGGCACAAGGAGCAAGAATGGTTCAGAGGCACTCCTATATATTGATGGTGGCTTTGGACGCCTTGCTAAGGAAGTGGCAAATAAGATTACCTCACTAGGTGGAGAAATCTATTGCGATGAGAAAATAGCTGGCATTCAAACAAATGATGGAAATGTGATAAGAGTAGTGAGTGCTAGTGGCGTATCCATTTTCCCAGGTCAAACCATATTTACAGGAGCCCCATCACAGCTTACAGAAGTCATGAATCTGGAAAGTTTTCCAGAATGGAAGGCAGAATTACAGGCAGTTCAATATTTAGCAAACATATGTTTAGTGCTTTTACTCGATAGGAGTTTATCCGATACATATTGGCTTAATGTAAACGATCCAGGCTTTCCTTTTGTTGGAGTAATTGAGCATACGAATCTTGTATCAAATTCAATGTACAAAAATCTGCATGTAGTCTACTTATCTCGGTATATTGAAGGGACTCATCCTGATTACTTAGCTCCAGACAGTGACTATTTCAAGAAAAGCATTGAATCTCTAACCCAGATGTTCCCTGATTTTAAGCCCGAGTGGGTCAAGGAAAAATATATTTGGCGTGCCAGGTATGCTCAACCGATAACCACGAAAAACTATTCGAGATCTTTTCCAGCAACAGCCACACCATTTCAAAATTTGACGCTTCATTCTATGTCACAAATTTATCCTGAGGATCGAGGAACCAACTACGCGGTCAAAACTTCTGAAGCACTTGCCCTAAAGATTTTGACTCTAGAAAATGAAGTCGAATGAAGGAAATATATTCTAAGGCTACCTCCCCCAAAGTAAGAAATTACAGATTTGAGAGTAAAGAAATTATTCTGTATTTGATATTTGGCAGTACAGGCGCAATCAGTGACTTCATAATTTTTAAGACATTGGTCGATAAATCCATTGATCCACTTGTTTCTAATGTTCTTTCGACATGTTGTGGAATAGGCGTGAGCTTCTTACTCAATTCCCGATATACATTTAGTGAGGCTATAAAACTCAAGACCTTCATGCGATTCTTTCTTATAGGTCTTGTAGGCCTTGCATTTTCTTCACTCTACCTGAAATGCCTGATAGCTGGCTTTGGAATAACGCCCAGTTATGCTAAAGCATCATCACTTCCACTAATTGCGGGACTGCAATATTCCGGCAATCGGCTATGGACTTTCAAAAAATCGTAAAAAGTATTTTTTTGGGGAGATTAGAGTTCTTTTCGATTCTGACTCCCCCTTCAGTAGGTACTTGGATCAGCATTTTGTGTTCTATTTGGCAGGGGATAACAAAAGACCCAAAGTTGAGGAACTATGCTGCCGCTCAAGTATCCCAGTGAGTTCCCTTCCGAGGCCCAACTCGAAAAATGTCGAAAACCAATGAGAGTATTCTCTAGATTTGGCATGAATCGACGGAATTGGCTTGGTCGGTTGGTAAACAGCACCCTGAGTTATGGTGCAGAATTCTCCTATGCGCCTTGATCATGTTTCCTATGTAACGTCCCATAATCAACTGGCCGATACGGTCCAACGCCTGGGGTCACGCCTAGGGAGCACGTTTGTCGATGGGGGAATGCATCCACGATTCGGCACACGAAATTTTACGACTGCACTTAAAAACGGACAGTATATCGAGGTGGTTAGCCCTCTTGATCATCCAGCCACCGAACAAACACCATGGGGAAGAGCTGTTTCAAAAAAGGCGGAGGAAGGAGGTGGATGGTTTACATGGGTTTTTAGTACTAATGACATTCAACCTATCGCGATGAAGTTTGGTCGCCAGGCCATCGAAGGAAACCGGATGCGCCCGAATGGATCTGATTTGAGATGGAAGCAAATCGGAGTTAAAGAGATAGCCGACACCAGAGAATTTCCCTTTTTTATTGAATGGCTATCCACCGAGCACCCATCTCAAGATGGCACCCCACTTGCGGAAATTAAAAAAATCGTAATCGCAGACAGAGATCAACTTGCAGATTCTTGGTTCAAAGACGAAATTTTAGCTTCACTTGGTGAAGTCCAAATTGAGTGGGTTGATCCTTCTGCTAACGAGGGTCAATCTGGAATTGTGGCGGTACATCTCGCAACTCCTAATGGAGTGGTAACTTTAAACTAAGTAAAATAACTCAGCTATTGCAATTCTCAGTCTAACGCTTATTTCTTAAATAAGTCAGTTGACAGATAGAAATCTGGGAGATTCGGTAGATTTGGAGCATCAAGTTTGTGTGGAAAAATTGTGATAGGTTCCAAATTTGAAACCCGGTCCTTACGGATAAATGTTATCTCAATTACGCGGGGAACGTGTTTATTACGAAAACGTATGTGGCCTCCTCCATTATTGGGGTGCAAATGGACTATTTCGAAAAACCCTAGAAGCTTAGTTAGTGCAAGATTTGCTGACGCAAGTCCTTCAGAATTGAATATTCTGTGCAAGTTATGAAACTCAACCACCACAATTCGAAATTTGCTAAGAATTGATTCAGGAACATGGGTAAGAACTGCCCATTCGGAACCTTCGATGTCCATTTGCAAAACTAAATCCGTTGAATCTGGAGTATTCCGAAGGACCCAATCTTCCAAAGTCATTTCGTGCTCAGAAACTGATAGACCAATATGCTTTTTCTCAAAAAAAATTTTGTCGTTATGAATTGGGGGCAAATCCACAGAATTATCGGCCAAGAAACACCATAATCCTTGGGATGAAAAGTAAGCCTCGAAGTCAGAGGATTCGGCGACACCTGGCGAATAAATAGCATCCAAACCGTCTAAATCATCTGGAATCAAATAACCACCATCATTTTGGCCCCCGACTCGAATCAGTGGGAACTTCGACTTCTGAGGCTGAAGAAGAGATAGGAACTGGTGAAAATCTTTCTGAGTACTAGAACGCACAATATCTAAACCCACTCGATCCAACATAAACCTTGCGAGGTCCTTTGCCTTATCTAGCATAGCCATAGAATACTAACTAGATTAAGATTGCAGAATCGACGCGCTTGACTAAATCCCAAAATTAGATGAGAAAAGGTTTAAATAGAAATTATGCCAGTTATTCGAGTTCGATTTATGAGATTCTGGAAAGGATTTGACCCTAGAGAAAATTTTCTTACTCACCTCATTGAGAATTTGGGATTTGAAGTCAAGGTCATAGAAAATAAGGCTGAGATTTGTGATATTGAATTTGTGAGTGTTAACGCAAGCAATAAGGAACTGATTTTCCAGATTCTCCCAATAGTTAAAAACCGACTATTTGGAACCTTTCGAGATGTAGAGGAAAAATATAAATTACTCAACGTACCCAAGACTGCAAATGCAATACGCCGAATTTGGGTGACTGGAGAAAATGTTAGGCCCCCTTTTACTGATGATTTCGATGGGTACCTCTCGTTCGATCAAAATCTTTTGCAGAATAATGCCTATCTCCCAATTTGGTATTTTGACGCAGGATTTTACAAGACCCATTTTGTCTCAAGGGTAGGAGTTGAAACATCGGTAGAGTCTCTACTTAAAAGCAGAGGCATATCAAAGGTTCCACCTAAGTTTGCCTGTATTTTTGTTGGTAACCCACATGCAATAAGACTGCATTTCCTTGAGATATTGCAACGAATTGCAAGTGTGGAGAAATTTGGAGCCGCATTTGGAAATCATGTCAAACACAAATTTGCCGTAGGAAGAGAATTTAAATTCACTATTGCATTTGAAAACGATTTATACCCAGGCTATGTTACCGAGAAACTACTTGAGGCATATTTATGCGAATCTATACCTGTGTACTGGGGGCACTTAGGATTATCAAGTCCAATTAACCTAGACGCAATAATGGTAATAAAAGAAAATCAGTCTCTTGAGGACTTGGCACAAGAACTCAGCGAACTTTCCGAAGCCGAGATTCTGGAGAAATTGAATCAGCCATTCTTAAAATTTAAGCCTCAGACCCAAGATATAGCAAGAGTCATTTTCGGAAATTCAGAAAATGGGAATTAACATCCAGAAATTTCGTAAAGACTCAGGTATTTGTACTTTACAGAAAATTTCAAATCTGAAATCAGCGACAGATCTTTCTTAGATAGAATATAGTCCGCACCAAGATTCTTTGCCTCACACCAACTTATCCGAATATCTTGTACAGGCAAGTCTCGATGAAAGAGATATACTCGAGAACCCCAACCGTCGTAGTAATCTCTAAGACTTTTATCTTCTTCAAGCTCACCTGAGATTATTTTCCTAAAGGCACCCTTGTATCGCAAGGGGTAATTGTAAATATACCCGTCTAGAGAATCATAACCATTGAAGGAGGCAATCATAGGATCTAGATCAAATGACAGGATTCGAATCTCTGACGGCTTCAGGCCCAATTCTTTTGCAAGACCAGCATAAGATTTTGAATCAAAATACTCTTCAATAGTTGGGTTATCTTTTTGTAGACCAACAGAGTGCAATATTTTCTGCTGGACCCCCACATTGCTCGCCAAAATTTGCATAATTACTAACAGAAAAGAAATTAAGGCAAGACTTGGAAAGTCGCGATTGAGTGAGTTTAAAATCAATGCTGCGATTGAGCACCACAGAAACGGTAATAACACAGCCACTCGCTTAAACTGAAATGGCTCACTCATCAGATATTCAAATTGGGTGAATCCCGATGCTTCGCTCGCATAAAATAAGCCCACCACAGTTATCAAAGCGACGGAACACAGAATTAACAAATTTTCAAGATTGTGAACACGAGATACCTCTCCTTCGCTGAACCTTAACCTAATGTGCAAAACGACATAAATAACTAAAAGAATTAGTGGCAGTCCCGGAATAAAGTGACTTGTGAGAACAGATTGACCGCTTGGGAAGTGGTACATGCCCCGCAAGGTAATTTGTGAAAACTCTTGAACTAGATTTGGAATAGTGCTTAGGTGAAACCAGCCTTCAGTGGGTGGCTTCCAGGAAAGTCTATGAGATTCAAAATCCGTCCGAAATTTGAGTGTTAGAATTCTAGAAATTCCTACCAAATACCCACAAATAAGAATGAGAGTTACTGCGAACAGTTGAACTGCAGACCAAAAATTTCTCCTAAGTAATTGCAATAAAAGTGTCGCAAATAGGACACCAACAATAGCAAATCCTCCATATGTGAAATTAGAGAATAGTGAAATAAAAAAGATAATCATGTAATGTACTAATTTTAAAGATTTTGAAAGTGCAAGCAACGCTACAAAGGCGACTATTGGAAACAGAGCAATAGTGAATTCAAAATTTGGGTAATATGGCAATAAAGCAAAAAGCAAAGAAGGTGCTGTGATCGCATAACCTCGCTTGATGCCAGGTACAAGTTTGTTCAAGAAAATACACATGCCAATAAACGCGATATTCCTTGCAGTAAATTCGTTCACCACAGCAGCAAGGTATGCATCAAAAAAAACAAATAGATTCGCGTCTAAAGAAAAATCACTAATCCCCAATACGCTTAGTGGAGTCTTCCCAAGCACTCCAAAAAGAGGAGCTGAGTAATCAAAGAAATGTGGATTATCACCTCTAAGCTTATACAAAACAAACATATGATCAAGATAATCATGTACAGGGAAGAATGAATTCTTTGGGCTCCGGTAAGCAAAAATCAAAAGACTATTTAATATGAGAAAAGTGATTAGAAAGGGATTGTGGAGAAATTTTCTCAATTTCCACGTATTCATAGGTTGAGAATTTCTAAGGTGATTCTTCGCGGCCCATCTGCGTCAATCAAACCAGTAACCCTCTATCGCAATTCTTTACGGAGACTCTCTGACTCGATTAACTCCCGAATCATGACCTTGTCAATATTCCAATTTCCGGATGACTCAAGAATACCTATGGGTATAGCAAGCCCTAGCCCTATTATTTCTTGGAAACCACCCCTTTGATTCTCAAAAGCAGCCGCAATACCGACAGGAATCTCCCTTGCAATCAATTCCATTGACAAGCTGCTTGCAAGTGTCAGAGCCACGTCGCAATCTCTTGCAAAGTCGTCTATGCGCATACTCACTTTGTGAAATCTTATTCTTGAGTCATCCCTTTGTTTCAAATCGACATTGTCCGAAAAGATATCTGCAATAAAATCATTGGGAAACTCCATCAGGGCCTTAGCAACAGCAGTGCAGAAACTACTTGGATCGGAACCACCACCAACAATCAAAATCCTCAACGGAGAGAAGTCATTGGTTTTTCTAGGAGAATTCCTAGTAATTGAATTCCTTAATAAAATATACTCAGGTCCAGAAAGGATTCGAATCCCCGTGCTCGTATTTGTTGACTTGGTTAATGAAGGATTAATCACTAAATCAACATCATAGTTCGGCGTGACCGAATCGGAAATCGAAATTGACTTGAACCATCTCTCCTTAGCTATAAATGGGTCTGATGGATGCAATGAATAGGAGTCAACCAACAGAATGTCACTGTCACTACGGGATTCAAAACCTTCAGGATCTAGGATCGGGGAAAGTATCCCTATTTCTTGAAATCTTTCAAGAATGAGACTCATTGGCTCTATATTGCCAACATAGCAAACTTCATTTCCTAGATCAAGAAATTCTGCAGCGATTGTGCTGGTTCGCATGACATGTCCCGCTCCCACGCTCGCGGAAGCGTCGGCCCGAATAACCAATCTCATGCGGGTAAGGGTATGCTTTGTTAAATAGATTTGGAATTCGGAGAGAAGCATGTCGTCGCTAGATAATTCTTCTGTACTCATTACGGGGGGAACGGGCTCACTTGGCAAGGCTTTGCTTCACGAAATACTAAGGACCACGACAGCTCGTAGAGTCGTAATTTTCTCAAGAGACGAGTTAAAGCAATATAACCTGCGAAGTGAATTCAAGGACGATTCTAGAATTCGATGGTTTATCGGAGATATTAGGGATCTTGAACGCCTAAAAATAGCGCTACATGGAATTGACTACGTAATCCACGCGGCCGCTCTAAAGCAAGTTGATACCGGTGAATACAACCCAATGGAATTCATCAAGACGAATGTGATGGGCAGTCAAAATGTAATCGACGCGTCAATTTCTGCAGTAGTAAAGAAGGTTGTTGCGTTATCTACTGACAAAGCATCCTCTCCAATAAATCTTTATGGGGCGACAAAATTAACGGCGGATAAGTTATTTATTGCGGCAAATAATTACAGCTTTTCATACGGAACGACCTTTTCGGTAGTCAGATATGGAAATGTAATGGGAAGTCGTGGATCCGTTATTCCATTTTTCAGCGCGCTTGCAGCTGAAGGAAAACCATTACCCCTCACAGATCTCAGAATGACTCGCTTCTGGATAAGCATTGATGCGGCAGTCAAGTTTGTTCTGTCATCTTTAGAATTGATGTCTGGTGGAGAGCTATATGTTCCTCGCATCCCTAGCATGAAATTAATCGACCTTGCCAAAGCAGTCGACCCAATTGCAAAAATTGTAGATATTGGAATGAGACCTGGTGAAAAACTTCACGAGGAAATGATTTCTGCGGACGATAGCCGGAGGACGTTTATTGTAGACGACCGCTACATCGTCACCCCGGTCGTTGCGGAGTGGGGGTACAAAGAACCTGAAGGACAACGAATGCCCGAAGGTGTGGCTTATCAATCCAACACAAATGACCATTGGATGACCGAAGAAGAAATCCGCGAGTTCATCTCCACACTTGAGGTCTGATGTGATTCCGTACGGCAGACAGAGTATTTCTGAAGCAGACATAATCGCTGTGAGTAAAGCTCTCAGAGGTGAATTTCTCACCACAGGTCCTTTAGTTGACGAGTTTGAAAGTCTGCTTACCAATTATCTGGATACACCAACATTTGTAGTATCGTCAGGAACCGCTGCTCTTCATTGTGCTTATGCAGCGATTGGATTGAAACCAGGAGATGAGGTAATCACTCCACCACTAACTTTTATTGCCACCCAAGCGACTGCAGCCCTGCTAGGAGCAACGGTGCGCTTTGCAGATATTGATTCAGAAACTGGAAACATTAATCCGAAAGAAGTTGCGAAGTTGATCAATAAAAAAACTCGCGCAGTTGTTGCCGTTGACTATGCCGGTCACCCTGCTGAATTGAGAGAACTAAAGGAACTTACAAGTAGCAATGATATTGTTTTGATCGAGGATGCAGCTCATTCAATTGGATCCAAATATCACGGACAACGTATCGGAGGCATCGCTGATATAACAACATTCTCATTTTTCCCAACAAAGAATATGACCACCGGTGAAGGTGGAGCAGTTTCGTCCCCCCACCCAGAATTATTAGAACGAGCCAAAAAGTTTTCAAGGCAAGGATTGGTGCGCGATAAGAACAAATTTATTTTGAATGACGAAGGAGATTGGCATCAAGAGGTGCATGAATTTGGCCTCAACTATCGATTGCCAGATGTTTTGTGCGCACTCGGAATCTCTCAGCTCGCCCAAATTGAAGCTTTCAAAAAAACGCGAGAGCTTGTTTTCTCAGAGTATTTGAATTATCTCAATGACATTTCAGGACTTCAGCTTCCCATAAAGAGGAATTACGCAGATCCCATGTGGCATCTTTTCCCAATCCGAGTGCCAACAACCCTGAGGAAGCGATTATTCAACGAGCTCAGAAGAAATCAAATTGGCGTCCAAGTGAACTATCTTCCCGCTCACCTACAACCAGTTTTTTCAAGAAAAGGTTTTAAATGGGGAGATTTCCCCATTGCTGAGGATTTCTATCGGAGGGAGATTTCCCTCCCTATGCACACAAATCTGGAAATGTTAGACACAGATTACTTTAAGAAAGTTTCAGGAGTTATTGAGGAAGTCTTAGCAGATAGTTAGAGCTGTTTTCTCGTTTCCACCAAGGGTCGTAGTCCATCAATTGGGTCGGCTCGCCAGACACGTTCAACGATTTCTGCCACAACGGGCTGTTTGATTCCATCCCCATCCGTTGTCTGGCCTTCTCTAATAGAGGCGATCATCCTTCTAGATTCTTCAGGCAACCAGCAGTGACCGCTTTCAAATTCAAAACCTTCACCATCGGTATCAATGTGCATTTCAACAGCCACCGCTCCAAACTTATGAACAGCCCTATTGATGACACCGACTGAGACAGTATGGTCTGACCAACCAACCCCAAGACCGTATCTTTCAGCCATAGTCTTAATAGCTATTAGATTACATTCTTCTACGGGGGCGGGATAAGAAGAGACGGCGTGCAACAACACTAAATCAATAGCAGGATAATTCTTTCTGACATTGTCTACTGCGTGATCGACTTCTTGCAAATTTGCCATACCTGTAGAAATAACTAGAGGCAGTCCAGTCGCTGCACATTTACTCGCAAGCTCCAACCAGAGCAGTTCGTAGGATGCGATTTTCAAGAAATCACAGTAAGGGGCAAGTTTGTCTACAGCATCCAAGTAGAAAGGGGTGCACGAGAACTCAAGACCTTGCTCGTGTGCATATTTGGAAAGTACTGGTATGAAGTCTTCCGGTAGTTCCCATTTTTCTCGGTCCCTCAGGAATGGTTTTGCAGCAAGCGCTTCAGGAGAAAAGAGTTGTTCAATCTGAAACATTTGAAATTTCACAGCATCAAACCCAGCAAATTTGGCCGCATCAATCAATCTAAGAGATCTGTCTAGATCATTATTGTGATTAGACGAAACTTCAGCTATGAATTTGGTCATTGTACCTCCGGGTGTGTCATTAAATTTATGGATATCTCGAAGCGATAAGGCAAAAACTGGAACCATTCTTTGAAACGGAAATGCCTGGCAATGCTATCAAAGCACCCAATTCCTAGGATCTACTTCTGGATCCAAGCTCGAATCAAGTTCAGATACCAACTCTGCTAGTTCTATGGGCAGCGGCCCATTTCCGATATAACCATTCATCTCTTGGAGTTGTTGTCCTGACTCCGCTCCTAAAACTATGGCGCAATCTTTGACATGATTAGCGACCGACCTGATTGCAAGCTCTTGGGTAGACAAGTTCCATTCATGTGCGAGCTCTCGAATTTGAGTAATTTTCTGCTGAAGTTTAGGACTCCCTGGGTTATCAAGAAGTGGGGCGTCGGTAAGCAACCCCTGGAGCAGCACGGATCTTATATATAAGGATGGCCGATTCTCCCCACGGAAATTTAAAAAACCCTTAAGTGCAGCTTGATTTAGGATGTTGTACTCAAGTTGTATTGAGCTGAATGAATCGATTGATAATGCATCTTCCACATGCACAGCACCATAGGTGGTCACTCCAAAGAATAATTCTTGCTGTCTATCTAAAAGCATATGAAGATTGCGATAATTTTCTTTAGAACTCGTCCCTTTTTCCCAATTATGCCATTGCAATAAATGTAAATTGCAGGACAATAATTGAAGCCTGATTTGCCTTAAGGAAGATTCATAATCTCCGAAGTGGTCTGCCCCTTTCCAGATTATTTTGGAATTTACCAGGAATTTGCCGTCTCCAGCCAATTTGGATATCCACTCTTGCGAAGGGCCATATGCGAGAGCTGAATCAATTTCCACGATTCCGATTTCATGGGCAGAAGAAATGATTTCAGAAGCAATTTTGAAGTTCACGTGAGGCGCTTTTTGTCCTGCGCCCCGTAAACCATAGTTTGTGCCGAAATTTGCAGTACCTAGAACGATACGCACGGTCATAGCCTTAGTCTATATACGGGCGAGGTGTATTGTAGGCACAATCATATTCATTGAAACTTTTGATTAATGAGGGCCCGTGAATTTAGCAATCGTGCAGGCAAGGATGGGCAGCTCCAGGCTCAGAGGCAAAGTGCTAAAGCCTCTTGGAACATCTACGCCTCTAGAAATGGTTGTTTCTCGAATAGAAAATGCGACCTCCGTGGATAAGGTTGTAGTTGCCACATCGACTCAGCCTGATGATGATGAACTCGTAAAATTCTGTGAGGATCGTGGCATTTCTACTGTAAGAGGAAGTGAATCGAATGTGTATTCACGATTTCTTGAAGCAATTATGATCTACTCACCTGAGAATATTCTAAGAATTACTTCCGACTGCCCATTTGTTGATCCCAACTTGATTGACCGCCTGTGGAAAATTTACGAAGAGAATTATTTAGAATATGCTTCGATTGCCACTGGTGCTGGCTTTGCACAATCGTCACAAAATCGATTCCCAGATGGATTTGATGCAGAATGGGTAAGCGCCTCTGTATTGAAGTCGATTGAAAAATATATAACCGAAGAGAGAGATTTAGAGCACGTTACATCTTTTATATGGGCAAGTCCGGAAAAGTTCAAACTCGGGCATTTGTACGCAGATTCTGACTATGGCCTTATGCGTGTCACCTTAGATCGCGACTCTGACCTTGAGTTCTTGCGGAGGGTTAGTAACGTCCTGGGAAATCGTCTTCCAATCGCCGGGTATCAAGAAATTATTCAGGTGATTCAGCAGCATTTGCAGTCAGAACAAGACTCACTCAATCCAGAGACCTATAATGAGTTTTATGGATAGCTTGAACGATTTTTCAAAAGGCATAGTTGATTTCAATAGCTCACTTCAAACCATCCCTGCAGGCACTCAACTTTTTTCAAAAAGGCCAGAGATTTTTTCTCCTGAACGCTGGCCAACTTATTACGTCAAAGCTAAAGGTATAGCCATCTGGGACAAGTACGGCGATAAGTACTTGGATATGTCACAAATGGGCGTGGGCTCCTGCATTTTAGGTTATGCAAACAAGAACGTAGACCGTGCGGTGAAGAAGATTATAAGCCGCGGAGTGCAATCAACACTAATAGCTACTCAAGAACTCGAGCTAGCACAGGAGCTATTGGAAATTCATAAGTGGGCCGATATGGCTAGGTTTGCGAGATCAGGTGGCGAGGTGATGAGTATCGCCGTCCGTATCGCCAGAGTGGCAACAGGAAAAGAGAAAGTGTTCTTCAGCGGTTATCACGGATGGAACGACTGGTACTTGGCGGCAAATTTGGCCGATGAGGATCAACTGCAGAATGTTCTTCTGCCTGGCCTGAGTGCGCAAGGTGTCCCAGCAGGACTCGCAGGAACTGCAATTCCTTTTGAGTTCAACAATCTAGAGATGTTTGAAGATTTGTTTACTAGACACAAGGGCACCATTGCCGCCATCGTGATGGAACCCAGAAGATCAGAACCTGCAAACCCTGGATTCTTAGAGAGAATTCGAAAATTATGCGATGAGAATTCAATAGTTCTAATTTTTGATGAAATAACGACTGGTTGGCGCGGAAATGTAGGAGGCATACATTTACAAGGCACTGTGACTCCGGACTTAGCCGTTTTCGCCAAGTCAATGTCAAATGGATATGCCATGAGTGCGGTCATCGGTAATGAAAGCGTAATGTCTGCTGCAAGTTCTAGTTTTGTCAGCAGTACCAATTGGAGTGAGAGAGTTGGACCAACTGCCGCTCTGGCAACAATTCGCTACTACGCAAAAAATAGTGTTGATAAGCACATTCTCACGATAGGTGAAACGGTACAAAAAGGTTGGCTCGAATGTGCCAAATCTAGTGATCTGGATCTTTCTGTAAACACCTTTGGCCTACCTTCACTTTCAAGCTTTAGCTTTAACTACCCCTTTGCAAGAGGGCTCAATATTGAATTTACAAACCGAATGCTTGATAAAGGGTGGCTAGCTCATAATCAGTTCAAACCAAGCTACGCACATAAAGCTGGAATAGTTGAAAAGTACTTAAATGATGTGCTGCTGGTTTTCCAAGAACTTTCGACATTACTCTCAAAGTCACAAGATTTACTTGTTGAAAAGTCAATAAAATATCCTGCCCCTTCAATTCCACGCTTAACGCGTTAGAAAGCCGGGGTCATGAAGAGTTCTCAGGTTGAAAGGTGGTTTTGGCTTGTAGGTGGAGGGCCTATGCAGATACCAATTTTGAGAAAATTAAGTGAAAATGGCTACAAAATAATTCTTACCGACGGCAACCCAGATTGCCAAGGAAAGAGTTTTGCAGAAATTTTCTATGCAACAGACATTCATGATGCTGAAGCACAACTTGCCCTAATTCCTCAAATTCCAATCCAGGCGAAAGAAGGACTTCGAGGGGTCACTTGCATTGCAACTGATGCGCATCAAACTGTTGCAAGACTTGCAACAGAACTAGGTCTTCCTGGCATATCCTCAGAGCTTTCCAAGTTAATTGGAGATAAAGTCCAGCTGAGAAAAATTCTGACAGAGATAGGTGTCTACCAGCCGAAATTCCTCTCTTTTGAACGAACAGATGATTTAGACAAAATTACTTCGGAAATTGAAGTTACATTTACCGAGAACTTCAAAATTATTGTCAAACCTTTAGGCTGGTCAGCATCAAGAGGGATAAAGACACTTGATGACCCTTCTACAATAAAAATTGAAATTGAAAAAGCCCTGGAGGTTTCTCGCACTGGTGGAATCGTTATTGAAGAGGCTGTCATCCCAGATGGAAAACTTGCGTCGGAAACTTCAATAGAGACGATTGTAATAAAGGGAAATGTCAGTTTCCTGAATATGGTAGACAGAGTTTTTGGTGCGGATTTGATTCATTTCGATGATATCCGACTACCGAGAAAACTTAGTTTAGGCGTCGAATTTGGTCACATTAATCCGAGCAGTAGGTCAAGAGCTGAAGTAAATGCGGTGGTCAGCGACCTCCAAAAATTGATGAATCATTTGAAGGCAATCGGTGTTTACAAGGATGAAACTTTTATATTAAAAGCCGACATCCTCTTTTCAACTAAAGGACCGGTCATAATCGAGGCTACTCCACGTTGTAGCGGTGGTTGGGATAGCTCATTCTCGTCACCCATGCGGGGTTTGCGAGTTCAAGAGCTTGCAATCGAGATAGCACTCGGTCATGAAATGACTGCCGAAGACTGGATTAGTGAAAGTAGAGAATTCGTAGCTGTTGTAAGCGATGCGAATGAAAGTTCCATCGATTGTCTGGGAAGAACTTTTTTTGGAAGCATTAACTGCAACGATCCAAGTTCAGCCCTAAGCAGCGCCCTTGATTCGCGCGACGCAAAACGATCTCTTTAAAAACACCTGGAGTGCTACGACAATTCAGAACTCGATGTTTCTAACAGGTCAAAACCAATGAAGAAACCCGATGTAATGGTAATATTTCTAGATTGAATTATTGCAATTAGGTTTATGGGAATGCACCCGAAGTGATTAGCGTAATCAAAAGAAAGGCATTCTACGAATATGATGAAAAAACCTGAACACGTTGGAGTCGAGGTTGCGCATAGAAATGCCCACTCAATTATTAATTGTGAGAATTGCAAATTTATTCATGCGGTAACTCAAGAAGGCAATAATCACCAGGAGCTCTACAAATCACATTTCTATACTGAAGAAAAACCCAATTATATCGAGGACAATAAGAATGATGCGGAATGGTGGGATCTAACTTATGGGTTACGAGTCAGTCAAGTAGACAAACTACGCCTCGGCGAATCGAGGAATTGGCTTGATATCGGAACGGGCCCAGGATATTTCCTAGATGCCGCTGTGAGAAGAATGAAGAACGTAGTAGGCATAGAACCAGGTCAGCTTGCAGCTGAGCACGCCGTATCTAAAGGGCACCGAGTAATCAACGATTATTTCACTGAGAAAACTTCATCGGAATTGGGGATATTTGACGGAATACACTGTTCTGAGGTTCTAGAACACGTACCAAATCCGCTTGAGTTCTTGAAAACGATTCAATTAAATATGGATAGTGAAACAATATTATGCACGGTTGTGCCCAATGACTTTAGCTTAATTCAATTAATCTTTACTGAAGATAAAAACAATGATGAAAAATGGTGGATAGACCCCCCTTTTCACTTGAATTACTTTTCAAGCGAGTCTTTACGCAAGATTTTGGAGGCAAGCGGCCTGAGGGTGATTCATGAAACTAGCATGTTCCCAATTGACCTCTTCTTGCTCATGGGAGATGATTACATTGGGAATGAAGTAAAAGGCAAAGAGGCACATCAGAGGAGAAAGAAATTGGAATTTTCATTCTACAAATCAGGAAATATTGAAGTTCTCAACAATTTATATGAACAGATGACAAAACTAGGAATCGGAAGAGAACTAGTTTTCTTTTCAAAGTTGGATAAGCAATGAAAATATTCAATGTCACTAGAATTATTAAGGCGCTAAATCTTAAACCGTTACAGTCAACCAAAGAATTTGAAACTACCTTCGCTGAACATATCTCGAACATAGGTGGCTGGCTTCAGAAGGAAGAGGCATTATTCCTCTACAAACTCGCGCAAGAAGTTCAAGGCGGCCACAAAATCCTTGAAATTGGAAGTTACGAGGGAAAATCCACTATTAGTCTTGCATTAGGTGCGGGCTCAAACGTTCAGGTTATTGCAATCGATCCACATACTGGGGATATATCAGAAGCGCTGGCAGGTAAAGTGATTAATACTTACGAGAGATTTGTTCGAAATATTTCCAACGCGGGTGTCAGCCACAAAATTAAGCCGATGAAAATGACTTCTGTAGAGGCAGCTGCAGGGTATTCTGATGGACCAATCGGGCTACTGTTTATTGATGGTTGGCATTCAACGCAAGCGGTCCTAGAGGATATCGATTCCTGGCTGCCATTTATGCATCCAGATGGGGTTGTGGTCTTTGATGACTGGAATGATGAGCAAGTAAAGAATGGAATAAACAGCCGATTGGCGAGGCTACCAATGTTGCTAGGCGCCGTTGGGAAAGAAATGGCGTTTACGAATAATGTGGCAATTCGAGATTCGCAGTTAGGTCACCATGCGCAACGGATGCACAAGAGGCTCAATTTGTTAATAAAATTAAGTAATTTGAAAAAAAGTTAACCTAATTTCGGAAGTTTCGTAAGGCTCTTCTGGGAAAGCTCACCAAAGTTAGTATCGGAAAAAAAGTTCCCACTAAGAACTTTTGGAATCCATTCCCCCACCCTAGAATTTCCTTCAATTCATCCCGATTCTTCAATGATTCCTCGCCAAGCTGATCGAATGCAAATGACCTAAAAAGCTTAGAGGAACTAGGTGATGAATTCATGAGATCTACAAGATCTTTCAGCCCCAATTCTTGGGCAACTCCTAACGACTCGCTCCATGAAGAATCCCGAATCCAACTTATATTCACGTCCAGAGTTAAGGCATATAGAACCAATGTGGAGGGGTGGTCAATTCTAATTTCTCTACTTGCACGTAAGAGGTGAAAAAGTCGTACTAAATGCGAGTCCGAAACAAAAGATGAACTCCGCTGACCTAATGTAACAATTTCGAGATTTGGAAACAAGGCAAAATCACGAGCCGAGAGAGAATCAAAATCTTCAAAGTACAGCAAGCAAACATCCTTACCGCTTGAATTAGCATTTGCTTCCGTGAGGAACAAAATTAATCTTGAATTGTCAGCATGAGAAACTTCAAGTGAATGCCGACCATAGACCCACAGCACATTTCCTCGGTTGTCATCTGGATTGTGTCTAGATATATCCCAGCCGTCCGCCTCAAGAATCTTTAAAAGATATAACCAAGGCGCTCCGATTGCACGAAAATTATTCCAACCTCTTTGATTTGCGGCCTGCTCGGTTGAAGCCCGCCAGACATAAGTGAATAGGAAATCATTCTTGTAGTAAAGACCATCACGAGCATGAGCTGGCCAGCCATGCTGCAATCTGCCTGGAATTCTCCTGTGACTTACCCCCGCAAAATGGCTAAGCACTGCAGAATTTCCGTAGACCACATTTTCTGGTGAGCCAATCCAGATCGCAGCCAGGTTTTGGAAAATCTTCCCCACCCGATTATCCGATGTTGTAACGGATTTAGTTCTGATACTAGAAGCGGCCATATCTAAATTCTACTTGAGATAATCGTTTGGGTGGGTCAGTGCTCCCGATAAGGCATTAAATGTAGACTCTCATTATGAATTTGGGGTTGAGGGCACGTTGGCGCAGTTCAACATTGGGACGTTCAGCCAGAGTCTTAACAAAAAGTGATCAAAAGAAAACATTGGGCTTCGTGGCCTTACAAATATCCCTCGGGGTATTCGATTTACTTGGCGTAGTCGCTATCGGCATTTTAGGGGCACTCGCTGTAAGTGGAGTCAAGTCAGGCAGCAACGGATCCAAGGTCGAGTGGGTGCTTAAAGCATTGAATCTCGATGGACTTACCTTTCAACAGCAAACAGCAGCACTAGGTGTTATTTCTGTTGGGCTACTCGTGACCCGAACGATACTTTCAGTTTTGGTGAGCCGGAAAATACTTTATTTTCTGAGTACCAGAGGCTCGCGGATCTCATCAATGCTCGTTGCCAAATTACTTTCAGAATCTTTACTTGTAGTGAACAGGAGGTCCGTTCAGTCAACTGTTTACTCCCTCACCGAAGGCGTCTACGCAATAACAATTGGCGTTTTGTCAGCCACAATTATTGCTATCTCTGATGGGTCTCTTTTGTTATTACTCACAGTCGCTCTATTTGTAACGGATCCGATTGTCGCAATTACATCTACGCTGCTTTTCACAACTATTGCATTGGTTCTGTACAAGTTACAGAGCGTTCGCGCAAAGGTGATTGGCGCAGAATATTCAGCATTGTCGATCAAGAGCAATGAAAAGATAAACGAAGTACTGAGCTCCTATAGAGAAGCAGTTGTGCGAAATCGACGAGCATATTATTCAAACGAGATAGGTTCATTGCGACTGGATCTTGCAAAAGTGACTTCCGAAATGGGTTTCATGCCCAACTTAAGCAAATATGTCATCGAAAGCAGTGTGATTGTTGGAGCACTAATCATTGCCGCAATTCAATTCATTGTTCAAGACGCTGTTCATGCGGTGGCAACACTATCAATCTTTATTGCAGCAGGAAGTCGCATTGCTCCTGCATTACTAAGAGTCCAGCAAAATTTAATTCAAGTAAAGAATAGTTTGGGTACAGCAAACCCGACACTTGATCTGATTGATGAACTGATCAACACCCCAGAACAGGTTCTGCAGGACGAAGAAGTGACTTTTGCTCATGATGAATTCACGCCCAAATTTCAACTAGTAGGCGTGTCCTTCCGCTATCCAGAGAAAAATGAAAATTCACTCACTGATATAACTCTTGATATCGAACCCGGGACAGTTGTTGCACTCGTTGGTCCTTCAGGTTCAGGAAAAACAACTTTTGTGGACTTGCTCCTTGGGATTCTCCACCCAACACACGGTCATGTGCGCATTTCTGATTTGCCACCAACCCAGGCGGTGATACAACACCCCGGTGCAATTGCTTATGTCCCTCAAAATGTGTACATATCTAATGGCTCGATTCAGGATAACGTAGCGTTGGGATATCCTAAAAATGCACAAAACAAGAAGTTCATTTGGGATGCGTTGGAAATGGCCCACTTAAGCAAATATGTACTCTCACTACCGAACAAATTAGATGAGAATGTGGGCGAGAACGGAAACCGCCTTAGCGGCGGTCAACGACAAAGACTTGGTATTGCAAGGGCTGTGTTTACTAAGCCAAAAATGCTCGTGCTTGACGAAGCTACAAGCGCACTTGACGGACAATCAGAGGCTGAAATCAGCCTCGCGATTTCCGAACTAAAAGGAACTACAACATTAGTGATAGTTGCGCATCGCCTCTCTACGGTAAGAGATGCAGACGTAGTCATATACCTTGAAAAGGGTGAAATCGTAGCCAAAGGCACATTTAACCAAGTCAGATCCGCTATCCCAAATTTTGATAGTCAAGCAAAACTGATGGGGCTCTAATTGAAAATCCTAGTGGCTATTCCCGCACTGAATGAAGCGGACACAATCAAGGATGTAATTCTGGAAATTCGCAGGAACGCTAATCACGATGTGTTGGTCGTCGATGATGGGTCTACAGATGAAACTGGGCTTGTGGCCATAGAGGCAGGTGCAACAGTATTAACCCATCCATTTAATGTTGGTGTTGGTGCAGCGATGAGGTCTGCTTTTTCCTATGCCCTTCGCATGAACTACGACGTTGTCGTGCAAATTGATGCCGATGGACAGCACCCACCCAGGGAGATGCAAAGAATTATTGATCTACTAGCTTTTGCTGACGTAGGCATAGGGTCACGATTGTCTGAAAAAACATCTTACAATTTTTCGATACCTAGAAGAATTGCCATAAGAACCCTCAGTAATCTACTACTAGTTCTAACCGGAAACAGAATCTATGACCCCACGTCCGGTTTTCGAGCGTCTAACAGAAAGGCTATTAAAGTCTTTTCTGAACACTACCCTTCAGAATATTTAGGGGACACGGTTGCATCTATACTTATTGCAAGTCGTTATGAATTAGAGATAACTGAAACTAAAGTTGAAATGCTTGCCAGACAGGGAGGAATTCCAAGTCAAAACACATTTCGCTCTACGTTCCTATTGGCAAGAGTAGTTTTGATTTTACTCATCACCAAGTTTAGAAAGTTGGATTAGAATTAAATGTTGCCACAATATTTCGTCAGTATCTTTATAGGGATTTTCCTAGTTATTTTTTGCATTGAAATTCTCAGAAGGAATTTCATTGAAGAGAAATACGCTATAACGTGGCTATTTGTTTCATTTCTAGCCTTAGTTTTTGCAGTTTTTCCAGCAATAGTAGAGAAATTGTCCAACGCTCTTTCGATTAAGACTCCAAGTAATTTTATTTTCTTTTTTGCGATAGTGTTCCTTGCAATAATCAACATGCAAATAATTCTTGAATTGGGAAGAAATAAAGCTCAAATAAAAATTTTGGCAGAAAAAATCGCCGAAGCTTCAATTCAACATCCAAAGAACGAAAAGAAGTAATTGCCTAACCGTATAGGGGTTGTCATTCCAACGCTTGGCACTCGACCAAGAATGTTAAAGGAGTGCCTGAATGCGGCTCGCGCCTCCGGTGCAGATTATTTATTGTTGGTTTCTCCAGCAGAACTCTCGTCGGAAATTCGAAATCTAGCTGACCAAGTAATTCCTGATCCAGGATTGGGATTAGCGGAAGCAATTAATTTTGGAATGAAAAACCTCCCCGATGATATTTTGTATTCTACCTGGATAGGCGATGACGATCTTTTCGTGGACAGCAGCCTGCAAATTCTTAGAGATAAGCTTGACCGCAACCGAAAACTATCCTTAGTTTACGGAAAATGCACATATATAAATTCAGTCGGGGCGCAGATTGGAGTAAATCAAACTGGCCAACTGGCCACAAGAATTCTGGGGTTTGGGCCCGATTTGATTCCACAGCCAAGCTCCTTGTTTCGGCTTGACGATTTTGAGCGATTACATGGATTGGATTCACAGTACAAGAACGCATTTGACTTCGATTTCTTCTTGAAATTGAAAAAAATAGGAAAACTGGAGTATGTCCCGGAGATGATTAGTTACTTCAGGTGGCACGACGACTCGCTATCGGTAAACCAGCGATGGAGAGCAGTGAAAGAAGCGAGTAAAGTTCGAAGAAGCCACCTCAAATTCCCAGTGAAAGCATTCTCAATCTTATGGGAACCGACAATTGCTCTAGCTACTTTCGTAGCTGGAAAAATTATTGGCACACGCTCAAAATTAAAGTCGACCAGTCATCAGCAATCCGCTTAGGATTTCTTGAATTCAGTAGAGATTCGGTCAAGTCTCGAGTTAATTGAAAGTCATTTTCCTTGGTTGTGTGCTGATTAATCTTGCGCAACGCTTCTTGCGAATCTCTAAAATAATTCATTTCAGGAAGATTAAACGATCTGAAATCGGGGGTGTCGCGAGCAAGTACTGGGATTCCATTTGCAATCGCTTCTAATAAAACGAGACCGTCCCCTTCGTATCTTGAAGTTAAAAGCAGCAAGTCTCTTTCACCGATTAAATCCCAAGGGTTTGGAACAAGACCCAACCAATCAAAAAATGGATATAACTCTTTTAACGAGGAACCCATCACACCGTCTCCGATTAATATTGAATGTAAAGTGGACTTGGCTGCAATTTCACAGAACAATCTTGGGTCTTTCTCTTCAGAAAGTCTGCCGATGAAAGCAAGTCGGACATTCTGAGAATCGCGCTCAATTCGGTTTCCAGAGACAATTTCACTCGGCAAAGGGTTTGAAATCACAAGGTCAACTTTTGGCTCAGGACTTCTAATAATTATTCGGCTAGACACACGGACTACAGCGGAAGTCCTCCACCTAAGACTCAACCAGATTAACTTGCCGATAAACGGGCGAGTTTTCCAGGACTTTGTGCTGTGCTCAACAATTATGACGTTTGCCTTAGAAATTGTGAAGGCAAATAGAAACTCAGGTAAGTCACAGTTCAAAATCACTACGTCAGGATTAAATCTATGAATCACCCGCTGAAATCTTATGTATGACTTAACACCATCGAGAGGAGAGCCCCTCCAGGTTCTTTCGATACCAATTATGCGGCACTTGGGATCTATCAAATCATCTGGCCCAGAATTTATTGGAATCAATAAGAGTTCGAATTTTGCATTCTGAGAAAGTTCACGCACAAGCGTATTCATAGCTCGCTCTGCACCACCGCCGGTACGTGAATTTGTCACAATTGCAACCTTGAGCGGTTTACTCATTCAGGAGCCTTTGATTCTTAATTGAAACAACTTGGGAGATTATTGAGACAGCAGCGAATGGAATCAGGGGTAGCTGATACCTAAAGTTGACGCCAAGCACCGCATTTATAGCGCCCAATGTAAAGACCCCAAGAAAAACCCCGAAATACAACTTAGATTCGAATTCACGGAACCTAGCTACCGACAAGGCGGTAGCAGAAAGAATAATCACGAGTAATGTGCGATCTAAAGCCGCAAGTTGGGCCATTTCAACGAAGAGAATTTTCAAGAAAGTTATAGGAAACATGATGTAGTCATGCATTGTGGAAAAGTTGTCAGAGGCAGGTATTTTGCCAGAGTCTGATTTATACATAAATGTCGGAGCAGAAAATAACAGTGCTGAAGAAATAATTGCGTAGGACATTTTCTTGCTAGACCTGTGGATTACGAGCCCAAGCAACATCCAGACAGGCAGGCAAAATCTGGTTAAACAAGCGAGAGCCACGACAGCGACAATTCTTATGAGTGCCCACCTTGATTCCTTTTTGTCCAAGATGAAAATCGCTGTGACAGCAAAAATGGCCATCAACAATCCATCGGTACAGTTGGATACAGCCCAACGAAGTACGGTTGGAGAGATACTTATTGAAATGGCAATCAGGAAGCCGATCCATGGCGCACCCTTGCTTCTTGAATAGAAATAAATTGCATACATCGTCACAAGTAGCGAAAGCGCTGGTACAACGAGCATTCCTGGAACCCCCAGGATTATTACAAACGGAATTGATAAAACTGGATACAGTACACGAGGAGCGATAACTGGCCAAGCAGGATTATTCTGAGGAATAAATTCTAGAGGATTGAGTAATTTAACTTTAGTTCCATGTTCGGCATACCAATCTGCAACTGTCTGTGCTGCCGAGAGGTCAGCATTTCCAATCATCATTAATGCTCTAATTGTGTAATGAATCCCGTCAGGCTGATATAGACCATAATCGAATTGGTAGACCATGCCGTTAAATAGAATTCTAGATGCAATTGCAATTATGAAAAATGTTGCAATTAACAAGTATGGAAAGAATCGATAGCTATGGATATTGAATAAAAAGCGGCTTAGGACCACTGCAGACTTATCTAGCGCCAACCTGAATTTAGAAGCAAAACTCCAAGAGTGTGGTCTCGCGGACATTTCCGAAGTATAGTTCCATTGTGCATGGCTCTAAGTTAATTGATTTAATTGTTATTTCAACGCCGGGTTCAAATAGGGCTGTCCCGTTGCTTGAGGTGTTGGAAAAGTCTAACCTTTTTGAAATCCACGTTCTCGAGGCGACTATGTACTCGGCGCAAAATGACAAGAGAGCGATAGATCGAGCGGGGCAACTAGCGGTCTATGGACACGAATTGCCCGATGGGGCAATCGGATGTGCAATCTCCCATCAAAATGCCTACCAACTCATTGCTGAACTTGGCAACCCTGCCGTAATTCTGGAAGATGATGCGAGAATTCCAAACCTAGACAATTTTGAGAATACGGTGAATCTATTCTTTTCAAGCCACAAAGGCGAGCCAGCTGTTCTCTCCCTTTTGCCATGGAATCACAAGCAACCATGTTCGGGGATGACGGTCACCACCAAATCTTTCATGAGACTAATTGGCAGAACACCGCTGACTGTCGGTTATGCATTGACTGTAAATGTGGCAATAGAGCTGTCCAAAACCAACCCCGGACTTAAATATGCGGCTGATTGGCCGCCCGGTCAAGTCGCATACATTTCATCCATTGTGGGGGTGATTACCCACGGAGATTTACACTCAGGCTCAACAATTCAACACGTGAAGCGAGATTCAAGATTTAATCGAGTGAAAAGGTTGCTTGATACCTTGTTTGTTGACTTCTGGCGATATCGGAAAGAATTTAGATCTTTTCCTGAGTACTGGAACCTGAGGGTTACGCCCTCATTCACCTGGAGAATTGACGACTTCCGAGGCAAGCGAAGACTCAGAAAGCTGGTCCAGTAGTCTATTTGTCCGTTTTGTCCCCTTCCCGCGACAATCTACACTGGGATTCGTAGTAGTGGATAGAGGCAGCGACGGCTGGCTCTGCAGGACAAAACCGGTTAATGAAGGATCAATAAAGTGGCACTAAGCGTATGGACAGTTGCTGATCTGGGGGCTTTTTACACTGAGCACCGTTCAGAGCTTCTCTCGCATGCCAATCGCGTATTGAAGGATTCAGCAAAGGCTGAAGAGATCACCCAAGACTCTCTTATTAAGTTCATGCTTGCAGCCCCTGAGCTTGAGTCTCAAGAGCACGCACTCTCTTATCTGCACCGCACCATTGAAAACCTCTGCATCGACTACTTCCGCATGGAAGGGCGCCGTCCAAACCTTGTTGTTCTAGATGATGCCCAGGCTGAAGTTGAAGCTGCATGGCAGGTAAATGGTGATCACTCAGAAGTTCTTACTCAGGCAGAAGATGCGGCGATCATTCGCCAGGCTTTAGCTCTCCTTTCACCTGCCGAGCGTGCAGCGCTCGTTATGTGGGAGATGGAAGGCCGTTCAACTTCAGAGATCGCAGCAGAGCTTGGAATCAAGGAATCTGCAGTGCGCCACACTGTTTCTCGCGCTCGCACATCACTTCGCCGCGTACTTTCAGAGCTTGTTATCGATGAAGAGCGTGGCCTAACGGCTCTCGACATGCTTTCAACCACCTATAAGAAGGCAGCTGAGCTTGCAGCTAAGTCTTCAAAAGTCGCTCTCTCCTTACTATTAGTAGTTACAGCATTCCTAGGCTTTAACTCAATGACTGGCCGTGAAGGCGTTCTTCCAACGGTCTCAACAACTGACTCAACAGGTGTTGCAGCTGGATCTGCTTCAACAGATTCACCATCACCTGCTCCTTCCCTTTCAATGCCAGCTAAGAAGTCATCAACGATGGTCTCTGGCGTATACGTAAAGAGCGGCAAGGCCTCCTGGCCTGGCCTTGATAACGAAGGCGTCCCAACAGGATTCACCGTCGCAGGTGAAAATGGTCCAATCGGAAAGATCCGCGTAAACCGCAATACTCCGATTGCGACCGAAGAAGGCACAATTTTGGCCACCCAGGCCATCACATCTGGGGGTGGACCAAACGTGATGATCGATCAGACCATCACAGTCGATGGCAACGGCACAAAGTACGAGGTCAGTTACGTAGCACTCGGTATGAAGGGCTCTTGGGCGGTAGCTAACGCTGACGCCACGAGCGTGGAATTTGAGCGTATGTCCAATGGCCAGTACCTTATGACCGTTACAATTTCCCTAGTCTCTACCCCAACTTCAGAGTTCGTAATCCCCGTGGGCGACCGCGGGTACGACCTTGTTGGCGCACCTAAGACGATCACGTCTCGTCTCTTGCTCAACGCGAGCAAGACCCAAATTTTAGCTCAGGCGGTACTTGTACCCGGAGCGTAATTAAATAAGTTTCTTCACCGCGTCCGGATACACGGTGGAGAATTTGATTCATCAGCACGTGCGATGAATCGAGAGGAGTTAGGAAACTAATTCCAAGCCGATCTACGGAAATTCCGTAGATCGACTATCGAAAGGAAACAAATGTCTACAAAGACAACATTCAAGCGCATCGCGCTTGTAGCTGTTGCTGCGTTGGGCCTCGGAGTTCTCTCTGTTGCGCCTTCATCAGCGACTGCTTCAAGCTTGACGCTTACAGTTACGGACGGTAAAGCTGGCCTTCCAGGCGCAGCAGCTGACTCAACGACTGCAGCAGTAATTAACTTAGCCGCACTTCTTGAGGGTGGCGACACATTAACAGCTACATATGTTTTGAAGTCATATCCAACAGGTGCAGCAACAGCTGCGGCTCAGGTTCGACTACAAAACCTTGACTCTGCAACTCCAAATCTTTCAGGTAACTACATTGTGGATTCTTCTACAGTGGCAGCAGCTACCGGAACTCTCGTTGGAGTCCAAGGGTTCGCAACTTCTGGAACAATTCGTATCCGTAATACAGGTACAGCTGCTCTGAATGCAAACCACAACATTGGCCTTCAGTTTGACTCTGCAACAGCAACAAGTCGAATTGCTGGTACGTACGTCTACACAGTTTTGGTGAAGGCATACGGTCCAGTTAGCACAGACATTCAGACAATTTCAAAGGATGTAAGCCTCGTGATCGCGGCAGCAACAGCTTCTTCTGAAACTCCGTCTGCGGCGTATTCAGGAGTTTTCCTAGCTGGTTCAACTACTGCTAGCCCAAATGCTGACTCAGCGACCGTTAATGGCGTTGCCACAGCTGGAACAACAGCAGCAAACCTCAACGTTCGCATCCGCAACGTCAGCGACAGCTCAACAGCCGTCGACACTACGACAATCACACTAACTGGTCCTGGACTAATTAGCGGTGGTGCGATTACTTCAGCAACTAAGTACTACAAGGGCGTAGGTATTACTGGCGACACTAACTACACCATCATTGGTGACGGTACAGCTGGCGTAGCTACAATCAAGGTTGAGTACGGAGTTACAGGTCAGAGCTTCACAAAGACAGTAACGTTCTACGCTGCTAACGCAACAACCATCACAACATCACAACGTACGCCTACACTTCGTGTTGGCACAAACGATGGTGCAGTCGGAGTAACTGCAGTTGACGCAACTGGTAACCCTTGGACAGGACAGGCTTACATCGTCGCTTCATCTGCAGCAGATGCACTTATTGCGGGATCAGCTACACCAGTCGCATGCGCCACTTGGTCAGCAGCTAACGGAATCCGTTGTAACGTTGCAGGCACAACAGCCGGAACTGCAAAGTTCAAGGTTATCGACGCATCAACAGTTGCAGCAGCAAAGGCTACTTCAGCTGAATTCTCATTGACAGTCTCAGCTGCACCAGTAGCAACTGTTAAGGTTGAATTCGACAAGGCAACTTATGGTCCATACGAGAAGGCAATCATCACTGTCTCAGCGTTGGATGCATCAGGTGCTCTAATGCCAGCAAACACATTCGCTAACCTATTTGCAGCTGGTGGAATCACTTCTAACCAGGCATTCACAGGTACAAGCGACACATTGACAGCTGTTAGCATCACAACAGCTAACGCATCATCATCAACTACTGGTGCAATTGCACTCAAGGCGTTTTACACCGTCTACATGCCAGCACAGGGTGATGTTGTTCTTACATGGACAGGTGGAACAACGCTTCCAACAGCTGGCCAGGTAAAGGCAACAGCTACAGCTTCTGTTGTTAACTCATCAGTTGATGCAGCTACAGATGCAGCTAACGAAGCTACAGATGCAGCTAACGCAGCTACAGATGCAGCTCTTGCAGCAGCAGATGCAGCAGATGCAGCAACAGCTGCAGCTCAGGATGCATCAGATGCAGTTGCAGCACTTTCAGCAACTGTTGCTAAGTTGGTCGCAAGCCTC
>Ga0187844_10000382_pt1 | contig 34502 bp, 39 predicted proteins | sample SpaLakP09_SKY_50_FD_134517 | JGI IMG/M metagenome (GOLD analysis project Ga0187844, IMG submission 134517) | Oligotrophic lake water microbial communities from Sparkling Lake, Wisconsin, USA - SP09_SKY_50 | ecosystem: Environmental > Aquatic > Freshwater > Lake | place: USA: Sparkling Lake... | reverse complement strand
TGATGACGACAAGGAAGAAACAGTTCGCAAGCGCTTACAGGTTTATAGCGATCAAACCCGTCCGCTAGTGGATTACTACTCTACTTGGGCAACCCAAAGCAACGAGGTAGGCAAAGTAAAGGCGCCAGCATATTGCAAGGTTAGCGGCACAGGAAGTGTTGAAGATATTACCGCTTCAATCTTTGCAGAATTGAAATGATTCTTTTTTTCCTGGAAAGTAAAAAAGGACTGCATTGCAGTCCTTTTTTTGTCCTTAATCTTTCAATCAGGAATTACTTGAGCTCTTTTAGTGCGCTCTCAAAAGACTCAATATCTGCAAAGCTCCGATAGACTGAAGCAAAGCGAATGTATGCCACCTTATCTAAACGCTTAAGCTCCCGCATTACAAGCTCACCAACACGTTCACTCGGAATTTCTTTTTCACCAAGACTAAGGAGCTTCTCTTCAATACGCCCAATGGCTTCATCTACCGAGTCAGAAGACACTGGGCGCTTGCGTAAAGCTAGCTTAATTGAGCTTGCTAACTTCTCGTGACTGTAATCAACGCGGCTACCATTTTTCTTCACGATGGCTGGAAGCGCCAACTCTACACGCTCGTAAGTCGTAAATCGTTTATCGCACTTAGCACAGCGGCGGCGGCGGCGAATAGTATCGCCTTCATCCGATACTCTGGTATCGAGTACCTGGGTATCATCATTTTGGCAAAAAGGGCAGCGCAATGAATGCTTTCTTTATGTTCTGTATTGATAGGTACTGATTAACCGTAAACCCGAAAGCGTTTTGTTAGTTCAGCTACTTGCCCTCGAACCTTGGCAATATTGTCAGCATCGTTTGGGTTGTCTAGAACGTCCGCAATAAAATTGCCAACCTGTCTTGCTTCGGCTTCTTTAAATCCACGAGTAGTCATCGCTGGTGAGCCCAAACGAATACCACTTGTCACCATGGGTTTTTCTGGATCATTCGGAATACCATTCTTATTACAGGTGATATGCGCTTCGCCCAATACACGCTCAGCTTCTTTACCAGTCATCTTTTTGGCACGTAAATCTACCAACATGACGTGAGAATCTGTACCGCCAGAAACAATGCGAAGGCCGCGCGAGATCAAGGTCTCAGCCAAAGCTTTTGCATTGGCAATGACTTGCTTTTGATAATCAATAAAACCAGGTTCTTGTGCCTCTTTAAATGCCGTCGCTTTGGCGGCAATCACATGCATCAAAGGACCACCTTGTAGACCTGGAAACACTGCAGAGTTAATCGCCTTCTCATGCTCAGCTTTCATCAAGATAATACCGCCACGAGGACCACGCAAGCTCTTATGAGTAGTAGAAGTCACAATGTCAGCATGAGGCACTGGGTTAGGATAAACACCCGCAGCAATCAGACCGGAATAATGCGCCATATCCACCATAAAAATTGCACCAACTTCTTTTGATAGCTTACCAATGCGCTCCCAATCAATCTTCAAGGAGTAGGCAGACGCCCCAGCAATAATCAATTTAGGTTTGTGCTCACGAGCTAAACGCTCCATTTGCTCGTAATCAATCGCTTCATTTTTATCCAGCCCATAGGAAATAGGATTGAACCACTTCCCGCTCATGTTCAGAGCCATGCCATGAGTCAAGTGACCACCTTCAGCCAAGCTCATTCCCATAAAAGTGTCACCTGGCTTGAGGAATGCTAAGAACACGGCTTGATTGGCGGATGCGCCGCAATGGGGCTGCACGTTCGCTGCTTCAGCGCCATAGAGCGCTTTAACGCGATCAATCGCTAATTGCTCAGCCACATCTACAAACTCACAACCACCGTAATAACGCTTACCTGGATAACCTTCAGCGTACTTATTGGTTAATTGAGAGCCCTGTGCCTGCATTACTGCTGGTGAGGCGTAGTTCTCTGATGCAATTAGCTCAATATGGTCTTCTTGACGCTTATTTTCATTCTGAATCGCTGCCCACAATTCTGGGTCGGTTTTGGCTAAGGTGTTTTGACGGTCAAACATGGTAATAATCCTGAAGAAGTTGGATTGCTGAGTTATTAACTTAGTAAAATGTACCTACATCATACAAAATCCATCATGACACCTACTCAAGATCTCTCATTTCTCTCTCTAGTCCTTAATGCAAGCCTATTAGTCCAGTTGGTAATGTTGTTATTACTAGGGATGTCGGTGGCTTCTTGGACCATCATTTTTAAGAAAACGGCGATTCTGAGAGGCGTCAGACGCGATACCGAGCGCTTTGAGCGAGACTTTTGGTCTGGTGGTGACCTCAATACTCTTTTGAGTGCTGCGCAGCGTAACACTCGAAGTGATGCGGTTCTAGAGCATATCTTTGAGGCAGGCATGCAGGAATTTATGAAAGTTCGTGAAATCGATGCCGCCCGTCGAGCCATGAAAGCCACATATCAACGTGAAATGGACGTGTTGGAGGCTAATTTGCCATTCTTAGCCTCAGTGGGCTCGGTTTCTCCTTACATCGGCCTCTTTGGTACGGTTTGGGGAATCATGCATGCTTTCCGTGGCCTAGCAAACGTTCAAAACGCAACTTTAGCTGCTGTTGCCCCCGGTATTGCAGAGGCACTAGTCGCCACTGCCATTGGTCTATTTGCGGCTATTCCTGCAGTGGTGGCTTACAACCGCGCTGCTACCGATGTTGATCGCCTGGCTATTCGCTTTGAGACCTTCATTGAAGAGTTCACCAACATCTTGCAACGCCAAGCTTCGGGTAAATAAGCATGGCTGGATCTCTTAGAAAATCTTCCAAACGTCGGGCAATGTCCGACATTAATGTGGTGCCCTATATTGACGTGATGTTGGTCTTATTGGTCATCTTCATGGTGACCGCACCGATGGTGAATCCTGGCGTCGTCAATTTACCTACTGTCGGTGGCGCCAAAGTACAAACTCTGCCCCCCGTGTTTTTAACGATTGATGCTAATGAGAATGTCATCGTACGTAAAGATGGTGATCCAATACAAACTCTCAATAAGTTTGAGCTCGGCGCATTTGCAAGATCACAAGCTGAGAAATCGGCTGAGCAACCGGTTGTTCTTGCGGCAGACAAATCCATCAAATATGAAGTGGTGATGGAAGTCATGTCAAAGCTCAAAGAGAATGGCGTGAAGCGTGTTGGCCTTGCGGTCAAAACTCAATAAGACCTAGTAGCCAGTTTCAATTGCCTATGAATAGCTCCCCCACTTTTCAAACATCATTATCCCCATTCAAACGGGGACGCCTTACTAAGCAAGAGAGTACCAAGCGCGCCTTTACTTTTTCACTGATTGCACATTTGGGATTGCTTGCATTTCTAGTGATTGGCATTAGCTGGAATAACTCCACACCTTCTGGTGTTGAAGTTGAACTGTGGGATGCCAACCAGCAAGTACAAACGTCTGTCGCACCTGAAGTCAAAACAGAAGTAAAAGAGGAAGCTGCCGATATTGCCATCAAGAAAAAAGAAGTTGAAAAAGAACCTCCAAAAAAAGAGGTGGTGAAAGAAATCCCAAAGCCTAGCAAACCTATTCCACCAAAAGAAAAAGAGCCCGTAAAAAAAGAAATAGCTAAAGAGCCAGCAAAACCTGTTAAACCAGCGCCTCCAATCGAAAAAGAGAAACCAAAAACGGCCGAAGCTCCGAAAGTTACTGCTCCCGCAGAAACAAAAGCAAATGCTGCGGCTGAAAAAGTACGCGCAGATCAATTGGCTCGCTTACGCGCTGCGGCTGGTGCTGAAGGGGGAAGCGGTGGGACCAGCGGCGGTGGCGTTGGCGGTGGTGGTAATGCGCTTCCTGGATGGACAGACAAAGTCATTAAAAAAGTGAAACCTCTCATCGTATTTAATCCTGAATCTGTTAGTGGTAATTCTGCGGCAGTTGTTAAAGTCAATCTCGCACCCGATGGCGTTATTTTGAGTACCGATCTCATTACTTCCAGCGGCAATGTTAGCTGGGATCGCGCAGTACTACTGGCATTAAGCCGTGCGGAGAGTCTGCCAAAAGACGACAATGGCAAAATTCCGCAAAGAGAAGTTAAGCTGACCTTTAAACCCAAGGACTAAAGCATGTTGCAAGTAGCTAAATGTATTAAGCGTCTTCATTATAAAAATGGATTGTCTAGCGTAGTAGCGATGCTCGCACTTATGTTATCCATCATTGGCTTAAGTACGCCTGCTGTAGCGCAAATGAATATTGAAATCACTGGCGTAGGACAGTCACTCTATCCCATCGCTGTCATGCGCTTTAAGGACGAAAACAAACTACCGACCAGCGTTACTGAAATCATTCGCCAAGACTTGGCACGCAGTGGTTACTTTAAAAATACCGAGAATGGCAATGCAAGTGAAAGTGATGAAGGCACTCCAAACTATAAGTCCTGGGCTGTTAGAGGGGCAGATGCTTTAGCCGTTGGTTCTGTAGTTCAAACAGGTGCGACACAATTTGAAATTCGCTACAAATTATTTGATATTCGTAAATCAGAAAGTTTAGGTGGCTTAAATATCAATACAAGCGCAGATAACTTGCGCGCTGCCGGTCATAGAATTGCCGATGACATCATTTTTAAACTATTAGGTGAACGCGGCATCTTTTCTACACGACTATCTTATGTGATTAAAGAAGGGAAGCGCTATCGCTTAGTAATCTCGGATGCAGATGGTCAAAACATTCGTAATGCCATGAACAGTGGTGAGCCCATCATCTCTCCATCATGGTCTCCTGATGGCAAGAAAGTGGCTTACGTATCTTTTGAAGATCGCAAGCCCGTCATCTATGTTCACGAACTAGCAACTGGTCGTCGCATTGCTCTTTCAAATCAAAAGGGAAATAACAGCGCACCGGCTTGGTCGCCTGATGGTAAAAAATTAGCTATTTCTCTCTCGAGGGATGGCAACACCCAAATCTATGGAATCAATGCAGATGGTAGCGATTTGCATCGTCTGACACGTGGCCGTACGATCGATACAGAGCCACAATATTCTGCTGATGGTCGTTATATCTACTTCACGAGTGATCGCGGTGGTAACCCACAAATCTATCGCATGAGTGCCGAAGGTGAGCAAGTTGAAGGTGCGAAGCGTATTACCTATAAACAGGGTTTTGTGACCTCACCACGGATCTCGCCTGATGGAAAGTATTTAGCCTATATCGCCAATATAGGTGGGGCCTTCCGCCTCCATATACTCAATCTCGCTACTGGCGACTCTCAAGCCTTGACCGATGGCACTAGCGATGAATCTCCCTCTTTTGCGGCAAATGGGCGCTACGTGCTGTATTCGACCAAAGTTGCTGGCAAAAGAGTACTGGCTGCTGTATCAGTCGACGGCAATTCCAAGCAGGTATTAAGTATTCCAGGATCTGATGTACGTCAGCCGTCTTGGGGTCCATTTATGGACTAAGAAGCTACCATTTAGACCTCACTCCAATAAAACTGTTTACGGCTAAATAGCCAATATTGCGCTCTTAGGGGCATAATATTGGCTATTAGCTCATTTAATAGCTTCATTTGCAGGAAAAAGGAAAGATCATGAAAATTTCTATCGCACGCCGTGCCAGCATGTTTACCCTTATTGGTGCAACAGCGGTACTTTTAGTGGCTTGCTCTAGCGTTAAATTAGACGATGTTGATAGTGCCAATAGTGGCGGCAGTGGCAACTTTAGCTCACAGCCCTGGAATGATCCAAATAGCCCACTCTTTCAGCGTAGCGTGTATTTTGATCTCAATGAATACACTGTTCAAACTAAATATCAAAAACAATTGTCTACGCATGCAAGCTTCTTAAAGGCCAATCCAAGACAGAAGATCATTATTCAAGGCAACACAGACGAACGCGGTACTGCTGAATACAACTTGGCATTAGGTCAACGTCGTTCAGATGCAGTACGTAAGTCACTCAATCTGATGGGAGTATCTGATGACCAAATGGAAGCAGTGAGCTTTGGTAAAGAGAAACCCAAAGCAGACGGTGACAATGAAGCTGCCTGGGCTGAGAATCGCCGTGCTGATATTGTTTATATTACGAACTAATTTTCATGCGCAAGCTCAACAACCCTCTCAAACAAACGCTCTCACGAGCGTTTTGTTTAAGTACCGTCACTATTTTTCTGATAATGCCTGGTAGTGCTTGGGCGCTCTTTTCCGATGATGATGCTCGCAAAGCCATTTTAGATTTACGTAAGACCCTAGCAACAACACAAATGGATTTACAAAATCAAATTGAGAAGCTCAAAGCTGATAATGCTGAGTTGCGCGGCAAAGTAGAGAACTTGGAGAAGCAAGGTGAAGATATCAACTCAAGCCAGAAGACTTACTATCAGGATCTTGATACCCGCTTGGGCAACTTTGAGCCCCGTACAGTCACGATTGAGGGTGTTAGCGGCACAGTGCAGCCTGGCGAAAAGAAAGCTTATGAAGATGCTTTAAAAGCGTTTCAAGCCAGCAATCTTAAAAAGGCGGATGAAAGCTTTACTGCTTTTGCGGGAAAATATTCCCAAAGTCCTTACTTGCCTCTAGCCCTCTATTGGGGTGCTAATAGCAAGTATGCAAATAAAAATTACACTGGTGCCATTGCTCAGTTACAAAGTTTAATTAAGCGCTATCCAAACCATCCTCGAATTCCGACAGCTATGTTGACATTGGGTAATGCTCAATTAGAAAGTGGCAATAAAGCAGCTGCCAAGAAAACCTTTGCTGAAATCATCAGTAAATATCCTGATACTGAGGCGGCAAAAGACGCGCAACAGCTGAACACCGCACTCAAGTAAGTCAGTTCGCTATGTCTTCGCTATCTGCAGCCTTTAAGAATATTGCCCCGCGCAAACCCAATGCGCCTGCGGTTATTTTGTTTTCAGGCGGACTAGACTCCAGCACGATTCTGGCGCTTGCAAAAGATCTTGGTTACGCACCCTATGTATTGTCAGTTAGCTATGGTCAACGCCACTCCTCCGAACTGGCCGCAGCAAAACATATCGCCAAAAAAATAGGGGTTATTCGTCATGAGTTAGTGAATTTAGACCTCACCCGTTTTGGCGGCTCTGCATTAACAGATTCCACAATCGATATACCCATCACCCCGGGCAAGGATCAGGAAATTCCAGTCACTTATGTACCAGCCCGCAATACGATTTTGCTTTCGCTTGCATTGGGCTGGGCGGAATCATTAAGTGGTCTTGATATTTTTTATGGCGCTAATGCGGTGGATTACTCTGGCTACCCGGACTGTCGCCCTGAATATGTCTCTTCATTTGAAGCTATGGCTAATCTCGCTACTAAAGCGGGTGTAGAAGCCATCAATAATGACAATCGCTTCCGAGTGCATGCGCCCATCATTAGCATGAGCAAAGCAGAAATTATTCAACTAGGAACTACGCTAGGGGTTGATTACTCGCAAACCGTTTCTTGCTATCAAGCCAATGATTTAGGTGAGGCTTGCGGTGAATGTGAATCTTGTCGCTTGAGACAAGTTGGCTTTAAGGAAGCCAATCTGAGCGATCCAACGCGATACCAAAAGAAATAATTTAGAAAGCTAGCTACTTAGCCTGCGTTTCCATCATGCGCGCCACATAACGCGCAATCAAATCAATCTCTAGGTTGACTGCAGCACCTTTCGTGAGTTTTCCTAATGTGGTGTTCTCGAGCGTATGAGGAATGATGTTGATATCGACAAGGCAAGCATCTTTACTATCTTGCGTTTTGTTCACTGTGAGTGATACACCATTGACCACTATCGAGCCTTTATAGGCTAAGAATGGTGCCAACTCTTTAGGAGTTTCGATCTGTAATAGCCAAGAGCCGTAAGGGTCTTGCGCCACCGAAGCAAAATGAGACACCTTACCAACACCATCAACGTGGCCACTAACAAGGTGCCCGCCTAAGCGATCATTTAATCTCAATGCTTTTTCTAGGTTAACTGGTCCAACTTTATCTAAACCTACAGTCTTATTCAAAGATTCGCGCGAAATATCTAAAGCAAAAGTGTTGTCAGTAAATTCAGTAGCGGTCATGCAAGCACCCTGAATAGCAATACTGTCACCTAAGGCAACATCATCAAGATATCCTGCTGGCACTTCAACCACTAAGTGCATGCCATCGCCCTTTGCTTGAATGCTCTTAATTTGACCAACGGCAGTAATAATTCCAGTAAACATATTGAGATCTTATTGATAAGTTATTAGTTGGGTACTTTTTTGCTTAAGCGAATACGTATATCAGAGCCTAATAGGCTTTGATCGATCATTTGCCAATCTTCACGTTGATCTAAGGCTATCAACGGGGAGATGTTAGCCATCCCAATACCCTCACCCATAAAGAAGGGTGCGTAATAGAGCAAAAGTTCATCCACACAATCCTCTCTGAGCAAAGAGCCATTAAGTTTAAAGCCGGCCTCCACATGAATTTCATTCATATGATGCTCCTGTGCTAAATAAGCAAATAGTTTTGCTAAATCTACTTTGCCATACGCATTAGCTATTGCAATTACTTGTACACCCTGTGACTCAAACACTGCAGCCTTTTCTTTCAAGGCTGCAGAATCTAAGGAGGCGCAAACCAGCATCACACCTGATAGATCAAGATTACCTAAAACCTTGGCATTCAGTGGAGTCTCTAGCTTAGAATCCACAATAATTTTCCAGGGCTGACGTTCCGTCTGAACATCTCTGACATTTAAAGTAGGGTCATCTTCCTTGACCGTTCCCACTCCCGTCAGGATAGCGCAGGCTTGAGCGCGCCAATGATGTCCATCAGCACGCGCAACTGGGCCCGTAATCCATTGGCTTTGGCCATTTGGTAAAGCGGTCTTACCATCTAGGCTTGCGGCTATCTTCATCCGTACCCAAGGTAAACCTCTAGTCATACGAGAAATAAATCCTGGATTGAGGGCTTGTGCCTCAGATTCCAATAAGCCACATCGCACCTCAATACCAGCAGCAAGTAAGCGCTCCAAACCTTTACCACCCACTATAGGGTTAGGGTCTGACATGGCCACGATGACCATTGCAGGCTTGGCGGCAATCAAGGCATCGACACAAGGTGGCGTTTTACCTGTGTGATTACAGGGTTCTAGAGTCACATAAATAGTCGATCCCGCCGGATCAAAACCTTGAGTCTTAGCGTTAGCCAGGGCTTGCACTTCTGCATGCGCATCCCCTACCTTCTGGGTATAGCCTCGACCTATTACTTGACTACTTTTAACAATGACACAGCCTACCCGAGGATTTGGGTTACAAAGATAAAAGGCTTTTTGAGCCTCGGCCAAAGCCTCTCTCATAAACTGGTGGTCAGCTGCGCTATACATGGGTCTATTAAAACCGATTGTGGACATAAGCGGCAAATTTACCTGCTTTACTTGCAAGCTTTTGAGTCTTTCGACGGATCACAAATTCTCCAGCGTCCCCCACTACCCAATATGAGCTGCCGCTCTAGCCGAGAATCACGATCATGACCCAATATTAGTCGGTTAGCCACAAACCCACCTTGAGCTGTTTTTGCAGCCCCAGCGGCGTTAAATAAAATCCCCCTCTTGGATGTATGTGGGTCAATAAACTGCTTGCCATCCCCCTTGAAATAGACCGGAGCAATATCGCTCTGTGAAAACCACTGCCGTTCAACGCAAACGGATTTCAATAGGCGATGATCGCAAGCGTTTTTAACAATCCATCCCTCATCCCATAGATTTCCATACAAGGGCGTGATGCGGATAGGAGCCCCAAGCCTTAAAGCTTGAGCCCGCGCAAATTGCGCATGTGCAATAAATCGCCTGGCGATAATATCGATCTCTCGAGCAGCCATGTATTTATGTAATAGCGGCATCGTCATGACCACCATAATGGCAATCATGAGGACCACGGCCATTAGCTCTAATAAGCTAAAACCTTGATCTAGATTATTCAAAATTCTGCCGCCAATTTAAACGGGTTGGTACTTTAGTTTTTTCATCTACAAATACCATTACCTCAAGCCTAGGTTTAGATTTGCTTGATATCAGCCACAGATTTTTTCCAGCAGACTGAATATGACAAGTAGGATTTTTTAACAAAGCAATATTTGAAATGTGCTGCTCACATTCAAGCAAAGATTTTTCTGCCGCAATAAATTGTTTGTGAGATTCCACATAAGTATTGACGCCGATTACTTCAAGTGCAGCTAAGCGCTCTAGTTCGATGACCTGCGTAGAGAGTAGCGTTAACAAGGATAAGATCCAAGCAATAATCACAGTAAATTACGAGTAGCAAATGTACGCTCAAACTCCCGATGAATAGATACCCCATCTGTCATCTCCAACTTAACTCTGTAGACCTTACCAGCACTACCTGCAAGCAATTCGAAAGAGAGATGATTGATGCCATTCATTAGCGTAGTATTTTGCAGGCGTCCCTGACGATCTAATGACTGGCAGACCAATGATCCACCATTGACACGCATGCCTTTGGGTATCAATGACTGCCGATCAACCAAAAATCCTTGTTGTGCCAATTGATTTTTAGTGCGCTCTTTTGATAAGGTATTGCCAATACAATCAAAGTCCATCCCTTGGGAGATTTCATGTTTTACCATGAGTGAATCTGATCCTCGATATCCATTGCTTTTTTGAACCTGAATGTAATCACTCAAAGTGGCTTCTTTTCTTGTAAATGAAATCAATGACTGAGCATTTCGATACCCAGCCATCCGAATTGCTCGCCCAATCAACTCCAGAGCACGATCTGCTTCAGCAGCAAGTGAATGGGACTTTTCAAGCTCAATTTGCTTGGCAATAAACTCACCGCTATTTTTTATCAGAGGGGCTACTAGGATGAGAGAAAGGGAGAGAGCGACGAGATATTCCAACAGACTCATTGGGTAACTTTCTTAAAGAAGAGTTAATAGGGCTAAATTGCGTAGTGTTCAATAAAGCCATCTCATGCCGATCCAAGACTATTCTTATTTCATCTCTTTTTACTTGCAGTTGACCCAAACGCAAAATCACCCCCTGGTAGGCACCAACCAGAGCAAGCCAACTGGTTGCCACTAGACTCAAGGCCACTAAAACCTCGAGCAAAATAAACCCATTCTTCTGCCTCAGCGATCTAACTTCACTTAAGGATTCTTGGTTTTCTCGGCTCAATTGGGACATAGGGTATTTTCCCAGGAGCCAGATGGTAAAAAAATGTTCTTGATGGGCGCCATTTGTCAGAAACAACGGATATCAGTGAATATTTCAGGGAATCAAGGCTTGCAGCCCTAGAACCCCTCCTCAGCTTAAAATAGAGGGCTATGAAAAATACTCTCGCTTCCACAGAAGAAATCGTTGCCGAACTGAAGGCTGGCAAGATGATCATTCTGGTCGATGAAGAAGATCGTTAGAACGAGGGAGACCTTGTACTAGCCGCTGACCATGTCACCGCAGAAGCAGTCAATTTCATGGCTAAGCATGGTCGTGGCCTGATTTGTTTAACCTTAACCCGTGAGCACTGCCAACAAATCAATCTGCCTTTAATGGTCAGGGATAACGGCACCTCTATGGGTACTAACTTCACTGTTTCGATTGAGGCGGCCACCGGTGTCACCACCGGAATCTCCGCGGCCGATCGTGCGCATACGATCAAAACTGCAGTAGCTACTCATGCGAAACCGAATGACCTAGTACAACCTGGTCATATCTTTCCACTAATGGCTCAACCCGGTGGCGTATTAATTCGCTCGGGACATACTGAAGCAGGTTGTGATCTAGCCGCTATGGCTGGTTGCTCGCCTACCGCTGTCATCTGCGAAATCATGAAAGACGATGGCAGCATGGCGCGCCTGCCGGATCTACTTGAGTTCGCTAAAGAACATCAATTAAAGATTGGCAGTATTGCCGACCTGATTCAATATCGGAGCCAACACGAGAGTATTGTGGTGCGCGAGGGTGAGCGCGAGTTTAATACTCCTTGGGGCAAGTTTCAGGGAATTATTTATCGCGATACCCCAAGCTCTTGTATTCACTTGGCTCTGGTGCATGGCAAGCCATCTGAGACCGAAGAAACTCTCGTACGCGTACATGAGCCCTTGACCGCCTTGGATTTCTTGGATGCGCATGTCAGTACGCATTCTTGGCCGCTAGCGCAAGCATTACAAAAACTTGCGGCTGCGCCTGCAGGTGTCGCAGTACTATTAAACGCTGCTGGTATTGCATCGCCTGATGATGTAGATTGGTTGGCGCAGTTTCATAAACTTAATGGTACTCATGCAGAGCAGAAACAAAAGCCTTTAGCTCGTAAAACAGATTTCCGTAGCTATGGCATTGGCGCCCAAATTCTCAAAGATATTGGTGTTGGAAAAATGCGCTTACTCGCCAATCCAAACCCAGTACCAAGTCTCTCTGGATACAAGCTTGAAGTGACAGGCTACACTCCTTTTGAACCTAATAAATAAGCCATCCAAATATGACCATACCCAATCATGACCAAGCAGTAGGCGTTCTAGAGGCTGATCTAAACGGCCAAGATCTTCGCATTGGTATAGTGCAAGCCCGCTTTAATGAAGCGTACTGCGTTGCATTGACCACATCCTGTATTGAGGAACTTATCAAGTTGGGTGTATCTCAATCCGATATTAAGTTAGTCACTGTACCGGGTGCATTAGAAATCCCTTTTGCGCTCCAAAAAATGACGGAGACTGGTGAGTTTGATGGCTTGGATGCCTTGGGCGCTGTCATTCGTGGCGAGACATACCACTTTGAGTTGGTTTCTAATGAGTCTGCCTCTGGAATCAGTCGGGTCTCAATGGATTCTGGCCTGCCGATTGCAAACGGTGTTCTCACCTGTGATAGCGATGAGCAGGCAGCGGTTCGGGTTAAAGTTAAAGGTGCGGATTGCGCCAAGGCCGTTGTTGAAATGGCTAACCTTGCACTTGCCCTCACTCCAGACATTGATTTTGAGATCAATCCTAGTCAAGAATAATGATTGATATGACCAAGACTCCCTCAACATCACAAACTCCTGTAGCTAGCGTACCAAAGAGATCCCTCACACCCCGTCGTCGAGCTCGTGAATATGCCCTGCAAGGGATTTACCAAAGCCTGGTAATGCGTCGCGCAGGTAGTCTACCCAATGCTGCAGTCATTGCGAAACAGCTTGCAGAAGATCCAGGCTTTCGGCGCTGCCAATTAGAACTATTTCATGGTATCTTTACTGGCGTTCTGGAACGCACCGATGAATTAGAAGGCCTCATTACCCCAGCGCTTGATCGCCCCATTAATGAACTCTCTCCTGTAGAGCATTCCGCATTATTAATTGGTACCTATGAGTTGGCTATCGACTTAACAGTTCCATACAAAGTAGCCATCAATGAAGCAGTAGAACTGGCAAAAACTTTTGGCGGCACAGATGGTCACAAGTATGTCAACGGAGTTTTAGACCTTCTTGCACAAAAATTACGTAGCACTGAAATTCAGGCTGGTTAAGTAGCCAGCAAAAGGGGATTTTTAGGTATCACAAGATTACTTTTTCTTGTACACCAAATCCCAAACTCCATGACCTAACTTTAATCCTCGGTTTTCAAACTTGGTAATAGGTCTGTATGCAGGGCGCTCTACATAACCAGCATGCTTAGAATAGAGTTGCTCCAGAGTGGGTTTGAATTCTTTAATAGATTCTTTCGCAAGCTCAATCTCACTTGCCACATCAGTCACAGAAAAAGTTTCTATCTGTATTTGCTCTAATGAGGTATTGATAAGTGCTGGCTCAGTATTTAAGACCAAGAGCATTTGCTCGGCATAGTTATGCCAGTCAGTCGCCAAATGTAAATACGCATCTGGCTTTAAGCGTGAAGCTAATAACTTTACAAATTCAGCCTGAATAAGGCGACGTTTATGGTGGCGCTTCTTATGCCAAGGATCGGCGAAATAAATATGAATACCATCTAAAGAATTTGGGGAAAGCATTTTTTCTAAAACCTCAACAGCATCATGACGAATCAAATGCAAATTGGTCAGATGATTCTCACCAATAAGCTTAAGTAAGGCCCCTACACCCGGAGGATGAACCTCAATTGCCAAGAAATCCTCTTCGGTGCGTAAAGCGGCAATTTTGGCCGTAGCCTCTCCCATTCCAAAACCAATCTCTAAAATCTTGGGACGTGATGAGCCGCTGAATGCTTGCTGTAGATCTAAAGCATGCACTTGAAACGGAATTAAAAACTGGGGGCCGAGTTCATCAATGGCGCGTTGCTGTCTAGCAGTGGTCCGTCCTGCACGCAGGACAAAGGACCGAATACGATCAAAATGTTTTTCTGATTTTCCTTGGGGCAACTTATTAAACCATTTTCTTAAAGTATGTAATTGTCTCCTTGAGACCATCCTCTAAATTGACTTTAGGCTGCCAATCTAACTTACTCCTAGCTAGATCAATATAGGTTGACGCTGCTTTGGATCATCTGATGGCAAGGGTTGATAGATGATTTTTGACTTACTTCCTGAGAGCCTGAGAATTGTTTCAGCCAACTGCAGCATAGTGAACTCACCTGGATTGCCGATATTAATCGGGCCAGTAAAACCCTCTTCTGAGCTCATCATTTTAACCATTGCATCGATTAGGTCATCAACATAGCAAAAACTTCGAGTCTGCTGGCCATCACCATAAATAGTGATGTCTTTGCCTTGTAATGCCTGAACAATGAAGTTGCTCACAACACGACCATCATTTGGGTGCATGCGCGGACCATAGGTATTAAAAATTCGTACAACTTTGATATCCAAATGATGTTGGCGATGATAGTCAAAGAATAAGGTTTCAGCACAGCGTTTACCCTCGTCATAACAAGAACGTATGCCGATTGGGTTGACTCTTCCCCAATATTCTTCTGGCTGAGGATGCACTTCAGGATCACCATAAACTTCGCTGGTAGAAGCCTGCAAAATGCGAGCCCTGGTTCGTTTGGCAAGCCCCAACATGTTAATGGCGCCATGTACGCTGGTTTTAGTAGTTTGCACAGGATCGAACTGATAATGGACCGGCGAAGCGGGGCAAGCTAAGTTATAAATTTGATTAGTTTCCACATAGAGAGGGAAAGTCACATCGTGACGCATCACCTCTAAATTTGAATTTCCTAATAGGTGAGCCAAATTCTGCTTAGTACCCGTAAAGAAGTTATCAACTACTAAAACCTCATTACCCTCTTTAAGAAGTTTCTCAGTGAGATGGGAACCTAGGAAGCCGGCGCCACCAGTAATGAGGATTTTTTGATTTCGATTGTAATTTTGCATAATTTTATTTTGGGAAAGGGGTATTCCATCCAGCCGAACGATAGGCATAAACTACTTCGCCCAGCACAATAGAAAGTGATGTCATAAAAGATATTAATCCAAGTACAAATGTCCAAATAACATAAGTTGCCTGCAATGAGCGTACCGCTCCCGCCTGGAAGAAAAATAATTCCAGTACAGTTAAAGAAATAAATACTCCACTAAGTACATCAAAGAAAATTGCAGCCGTACAAAGACGACCTCGGACTTTTGCCTCATTCGCTTCTTTCATCATATGAATCAGCATTACTGGATCCTGAATGCCGCCCTCTTGAATTCGATGCTGAATAGCCCTCATACGATCGACTGAGCGAGCTAAGCGAGCAGAGATTGCATTAATTAAAGTGGCAACCGCAGTTAACAAAAATACCGGGGCAAGAGCCAATTGAATATTGTTTGTAATTGCGTCTATTGATACATCCATTAGTTTTCCAGTAGATCTTTATTAATATTGATGAGAGTTATCTCAATGTGACCAAGCAACTAAACCGGTGTATGCACTTAATAACACCAGCACACCAAAAATGATTCGATACCAAGCAAAAGGAATAAAGTTGTGTCCAGCAACATAATGAATGAGCCAACGTACGCACATGAAAGCCGATACAAAAGCAGAAATAAAGCCGACAACAATTGCCCAAGTAAAGTCCCCAGATAAAGAGATGGGGCTCTTCCAAAGCTTGAGCAACTCATAGGCAGTAGCCCCGCCAATAACCGGAATAGCCAAGAAGAATGAGAACTCCGTAGCTACTGCGCGTGGTAAACCAAATAGCATCCCGCCAATAATGGTTGCTCCGGAGCGGGAGGTTCCTGGTATTAAAGCAGCACACTGAGCTAAGCCCACCTTCAATGCATCCAAAGGAGTGAGCTCGTCCACCGACTGAATCTGATTTTTACTCGAGGTGACTTTTTTCTGACGTTTCTCAGCCAAAAAGATTACGAGTGCCCCTATGATAAAAGCGCTAGCAACCGGAATTGGTGCAAATAACACAGCCTTGATATGCTTACCAAATAGAAAGGCTAAGCCCATCGCCGGAATGGAGGCAATGACTAAGTTCATTACAAAGCGCCGAGAAATCGAACTTGTTTTGATAGTAGAGGCCACCTTCCAGAGCTTTTCTCGGAACTCCCAGCACACCGCCAAAATGGCGCCAAACTGAATAATGACCTCGAAGGCCTTCCCCCGCTCATCATTGAAGTCGAGCAAATCACCCACCAAAATCAGATGTCCAGTGCTAGAGATTGGCAAAAACTCCGTTAAGCCTTCAACAACCCCCAGTATTACTGCTTTACCTAGCAAAATTAGATCCATAGTCCTAATTTTATAGATAGATGAAGCCTTGCAGAGGATTTGGCAAAATGAGGTTCAATTAAGGCGTTTTACTGAAATAAGCCTTAAACTTCATGGCACATAAAAAGTAATTAAATTAGATGACCCCACCCCGTTTTCGTCTCTCGCATCTCAGCATCTTAGGCTTAATCCTGTGCCAAGCACTCGGACTCAGTGCGGCGTCGACCAACACCTTTGCACAGACTGTCAATGGGGCAAAGCCATCGCTACCTATCCCAATGAGCTCTCAAGCATTAATTGGGCTAGATATGCCCCCACAAATGGTTGCAGCTCCTAAACAGGCTATACCGACTTCTGATGCACCCTCTAACCTCAATGGAAATCGTGCAGCTAACCCTGCCGGACAAACTTCAGACCTCATTCGTCTATATCAAGAAGCTGCGTTTAGCGACCCAGTCCTCAATGCTGCACGTTTTAACTACCAGGCAAGCAAAGAACTCTATTGGCAAGGCCTATCTCTCTTACTGCCTCAAGCAAGCGCATCCCCAATTGGAACTAGATACTATCAACATGCAACCGATGGATCGGCTTTAACAAGCTATTCGGCTAACTCTCGTGTTTTTGATCAGAAGGGTTATACCGTAACTCTTACACAACCCGTTTTTAATGTGGCAGCATTTGAGGCATCTAAGCAAGGTGATCTCAATACCAAAATTGCTGACATGCGTTTTTATTTAGCGCAACAAGATCTGATCTTGAGAGTCTCACAAGCCTACTTTGATGCACTCACCAGCCAAGACAACGTAGAACTTTTTCGCAATAAGAAAAGCCTCATCAAGCAACAGCTTGAGATCGCACAAGCTAAATTTGATGCTGGTCTAGCCACCATTGTTGATATCAATACAGCACAGGCAGCCTTGGATCTTGCCAACTCACAAGAGATTGGTGCTCAAGCTGATTTAGTAGTTAAGCGCGGTATATTGGAACAACTCACTGGGCGCCCAGTAGGATCTCTACGACCACTAATTAAAGAAGCTAAGATTGATGGCGTCTTAAAAGATCCTCGCTCCAAAAATAAAGACAGTAGCGGCATTCCGATTGCGGAAAGTGTTAACCCACAGCTACCAAAAGGCCAAACTCTCGATGATTGGATCCAGCAGGCAGAGACTGCAAACTTTAACGTATTAGCTGGTCAACTATCTGTCAGTCTTGCTGAGAGTACTTACCGAGGCTCGCAAGCACTCAATTACCCTTCTGTAAATTTCGTTGGAACAGCTGGTTACAACACTGCAAATGGTAGTGCTAATAGCTACACCCCTTCAAATACAAATATTTATAACAACACTCTTGCATTGCAAATGACTATCCCATTGGTCTCTGGTGGATTTAATAGTTCTGTTATTCGCCAAAACGCTGCATTGCTAGATGCTGCAAAAGCGAATTACGACAATGCTCGGCGTACTGCAGCGCAAAATACGAGAACCGCATTTACTGGCTTCTACGGAGGTTTAGCCAGCGTTAAAGCCTATGAGGCAGCAGAGCGATCATCCAATTCCGCATTGGAATCCAGTAAGTTAGGATTTCAAGTGGGGACGCTAATTAATATTGATGTGCTCATTGCATTAGACACGCTCATTACTACCCGCTCACAATTACAGCAGGCGCGTTACAACACCATTCTCAATGCGATGAGGCTTAAAGCGCATGCAGCTACACTATCAGATGAAGATCTGATTTCTATCAATGCCCTACTGCGCTGAGAACTTACTTTAGAAGCTTCAAGGACGCGTCAAGAACCTCTTGAACGCTGGGTGGATCTTGAATATCACCAACATTAGCAATTCGCTCAGACCAATAGCCTTCCGTTTTCCAACGTGGTGAATCGCAATAAATCTCTACTGTAGGTTTATCGAGCACTGCAGCTAAATGTGTCAGGCCAGTGTCGACCCCCACCGTTAAGGTTGCGCCAGTGATAACTGAAAAAGCTTCCTCAATAGAAAAGGCTGGCGGCACCAACGTCCCAGGAACCTGTGAGGCAAGTAATTGGCTAACCACCTTTTCTGCGGCATTCCCCCAAGGGAAAACTACTTGATATCCCCTGGCAGATAAATCTTTACCGAGCGCAATCCAATTGCTATTGGACCAACGCTTGGCTTCTCTTGCCGTCGAATGAAAGCACAAAACATAAGGGGAGCGCAAACCTGTAACAGAACTTTTTGGAATACTGGCAATAAATTCTGAGGGATAAAACTGTGGCGCATAACCTCGCTCTATCAAAGACCAATCCAATGCTGAGCACATCACCCAACGTGAACGATCGACCGCATGGCACTGCATAGGAACCTGCACTGACTGACTATAGAAAGATCTAGCCAAAGGCTCATATCCAGAAAATTCTGTTGCGTTAGCAAGACCTGCGATCACGGTACCAGAACTTTTTTTGGCTAGGTAGCATACGATGGCGGACTTCAGTAGACCCTGTGTTTCGATCAATACATCGTAGGTAGTGGATTGAAGTATTTTTCTAAACGCAAAAAACTCTTGCCACGTTGCCAATCTAAAGAGATTTTTCTTCCACCGGCGTAAACCAAAAGGAATGATACGATCAATTCCTCGAAAACCATCTCGAGACAATAAGGGCTCAAGTAAGTGGACATACCCCTCTTCGACCACCCAATCAATTTGAGCATCCGGCAAGCGTGTACGCAAATCCCACACAATCGGCAAGTTATGCAGTACATCCCCGAGAGAGGATAACTTTACCAACAGGATTTTGGGGGAAGCGCTCATGCGAGCATTATCTTATCTTTTAAAAATACCTCCAAATTACTTAAAACTTAGGAGCGGTATCCCACGATAAGCCAGCAGAGTCTTTGGCATTCATATTCGGCATCATACCTAGTGGTAATGACCATTCGATATCTATAGCTGGATCATTCCAGGCTAAACATACCTCACTTTGAGGGTGATAGTAATCTGTAGTTTTGTAAAGAAACTCTGCAGTCTCCGATAAAACCAAGAAACCGTGGGCCAGACCTGCGGGTATCCACATTTGCTTATGGTTTTGAGAGCTCAACTCAACACCGGCCCACTTACCGTATGAAGGCGAATCTTTACGAATATCCACAGCAACATCAAAGACACTACCAGTAACCACGCGCACTAACTTACCCTGAACTTGCTCCAACTGATAATGTAAGCCACGCAAAGTCCACTGCCGCGAAAAAGAATGATTATCTTGAACAAATTCGATATTCAAACCAGTGGCTACTGCAAAATCTTTGGCATTAAAGGATTCAGAAAACCAGCCGCGCTCATCACCAAATACCTCAGGTTCGATTACCATCACATCATGAATGGCGGTAGGAGTTAGTAAAAGTTTGGAGGGTTTCAAAAGCTTGCTCATCCAATCATCTTCTTATGAGATAAGGAAACAGGCTGTGCGGAAGTATTGAGCTCATTTAATATTTTTCTCAAATACTGACCATAGCTATTCTTGCTTAACTGATCAGCCACCCTTTGTACATCTTCAGCGCTAATCCAACTTTGTCGATACGCAATTTCTTCAGGACAAGCTACCATGAGACCCTGACGTTTTTGTAGAGTAGCAATAAATCCTGCCGCGTCCAATAGCGAATCGTGGGTGCCAGTATCTAACCAGGCAAAACCACGCCCCATAATCTCTACGCTGAGCTCATTCTTCTCAAGATACGCGCGATTGACATCAGTAATTTCGAGTTCTCCACGCGCACTAGGCTTAATAGAGGATGCAATATCACATACTTGATTGTCATAGAAATATAAACCCGTGACCGCATAACTACTTCTCGGCTTGACTGGCTTCTCTTCAATTGACAAAGCTTTGTAGTCTTTATTAAATTCCACAACGCCATATCGCTCTGGATCGGTAACGTGGTAAGCAAATACAGTTGCACCACTAGCGCGCACATTAGCGCTATGGAGCTGATCAACTAATTCATGACCATAAAAAATATTGTCACCAAGAACTAAGGCGCTTGGATTATTCCCAACAAAATTTTTACCTAGAGTAAAAGCTTGAGCCAATCCATCAGGAGAGGGCTGAACACAATACTCAATGTTTAGACCCCATTGAGAGCCATCGCCTAGCAATTCAACAAAGCGTGGCGTGTCATGCGGCGTGGAAATCAATAAAATATCCCTAATACCTGCAAGCATCAGCGTCGTCAAAGGGTAATACACCATAGGATTGTCATAGACAGGCATGAGCTGTTTAGAAACTGCTTGGGTGACTGGGTATAAACGAGTACCCGAGCCCCCCGCCAAAATAATACCCCTACGATTCATTTGATTTACCGCCATCTTGTACCTTCTAAATAAGTCCATCACGAGCCAAGAGGGCGACATAAGCTTTGACGGCCGCATCCCATGGCTGATTCAGATGCTGTAATTCTGACACATCACCCCGACCTGCAAACACCTGATGAAGCTTATCCGTCGACATCTTGGAATTCATAGGTCTTGGGGCTGGTAATGGGTATTCCATTGCAGGAATAGGCTTGAGGGCGCCTAGATTAGATTTAAGGGTTATACCTACATCCAGAGCCACCTCTACAGCCAAACACGCTAAACCATGCCAAGTAGTCTCTCCGGTGGGAACCGAATGATAGATACCCGACGTCAATTTTCTTAAGTGAGCATCTTCATCTAAGACCAAGTTCAGACTCACTTGTGCCAACCAATCGGCACAAGTGGGAACACCAAATTGGTCATTAATAATTTTTAACTCTTCACGCTCTTTAGCTAATCGCAAAATAGTGCGAATGAAATTACTACCATCACCATATACCCAACTGGTTCTGAAAATCGCATATTGGCCATTGCCTCCAACAGCGTTAAAAATCCGGGCTATTACCGCTTCGCCAGCAGCTTTACTTTTACCGTAAACACCTAATGGATTGCATAAGTCATCTTCTAAATAAAAACCGTATTTCTCACCATCAAATACATAGTCAGTTGAGTAGTGCAAGAAGGTGGCATTGTGATCGGCAGCATATTGAGCCATGATCTTTGGGGCTATTGAATTGATCGCAAAAGCTAAATCAGAATCTGTCTCCGCCTTATCAACTGATGTATATGCTGAAGCATTAATAATCAGTTGAGGCTGAAAATGATTGAGTAATCGAGTCAACGCTACCTCATTAGCCAAATCACATTCAGAGCGCCCAACATACTCAATCAGGGGCTTAGCAAGCAAAGTCGAGATACGTACTTCCAACTCTCTTTGAAAGGCTTTTCCTAATTGGCCATCCTTGCCAAATACGAGGATCTTCATTGACTCTTTATTTGTAATGCTTAGAAAGCCAGTCACGGTAAGATCCGCTGACTACGCCCTCAATCCAAATCGGGTTGTCTAAATACCATTGCACAGTCTTACGAATGCCCGTGTCAAAGGTCTCTGCAGGCCGCCAACCGAGCTCGCGTTCAAGCTTGCTTGCATCAATTGCATATCGACGATCATGGCCAGGGCGGTCTTTGACGTAAGTAATTTGTTCTACATATGACTTACTATCAGAACGAGGCTTTAGCTCATCCAAAATTACGCAAATGGTTTTAACCACATCAATATTGGCCTTTTCATTCCAGCCGCCAATATTGTAGGTCTCACCCAATTTGCCATTGGCCAAAACTGCGCGAATCGCTGAGCAATGATCGCCAACATAGAGCCAATCACGAATCTGCTGACCATCACCATAGATTGGCAGTGGCTTGCTATTGAGTGCATTCAGAATAACTAAAGGAATCAACTTCTCAGGGAAGTGATACGGACCATAGTTATTCGAGCAATTGGTTGTAACTACCGGGAAGCCATACGTATGAAACCAGGCGCGCACCAAATGATCAGAGGCAGCCTTAGAGGCGGAGTATGGGCTATTAGGCTCATAGGCATTGGTTTCTGTAAATGCGGGGTCAGTAGCAGATAAGGAGCCATAAACTTCATCAGTGGACACATGATGAAAACAAAAGGCCCTCTTAGCCGAATCATCCAATCCATTCCAATACTCACGAGCACATTCAAGGAGATTGAAAGTGCCCACAATATTGGTTGTCACAAATTCAGCAGGGCCGTGAATCGATCGATCTACATGGCTCTCAGCAGCAAAATTGATGACAGCACGAGGCTGGTGCTCTTTCAGCAACTGAGCAACCAAATCTTTATCACCAATATCACCATGGACAAAGATATGACGCGGATCGTCTTTCAAAGATTCCAGGGTAGCTAAGTTACCCGCATAGGTGAGTTTATCGAGATTAACAACGCCCTCGTTACTGGGCACGCTTAACCACTCGAGAACAAAATTTCCACCAATAAATCCGGCGCCACCTGTGACTAAAATCATTTTTACCCTATTAATCAGACGCTTAAATATCTGCCGCTAGACACTGGCACACATGACTATTTTAATAATTTTAACTGATCTATCAGGGACTTAGCTCGATGAAAGGTTGTGTGGGAAGCAAATACCTCTCGTTGCGCGTAAAGCGCTTTTTCAACCCCTAATTGAGGAGAGTGCATTAGCTCTTTAAATATTTGATCGTACTGAGTAGGCGAATCAGCGATAAAAAAGGACTTCGAACCAAAAAACTTATTGAGCAACATTGGATGATCAATCAGTTGTGGAACCCCACATGCCGCCAATTGATAAGTGCGCTCATTTAATTCGCACGCCCATTCAATCTGCTCTGGAAGATGGATATTCAAACCCACCTTAGCGCGTGCATAGAGGTAACGATCTCGCTCTCGATTAAATTGAAAATACTTTACTTGCTTCCAACCAGGACCATCAAGAAATCCAAAATATTGGGATGTAATGTTTTTTAAATAGGAAATATGCTCGCGCTTTCGTGAAGCCATCAGAACGAAGTTCAGATCGCGCTCAAATCCTGCTACAGGAAAATAATGCAAGATATTAGCGCCAAATGGAATAAAAATAATCTGAAATCCTGCATCAAAAAACAGTTGGTACTCTTTACGAGTCTTGACGTAATCTTCATCCCTAAAGCTATAGTAAAAATCTATTTGATATTTTTTTGCCCAGGCGAGACGTGGTAATAATGGTGTGCTCCCATATTCCTCTAATGAGGCACTTAACCCCACCCGCAAGCGCTCACCTGCCTTGTACTTAGCAATAGCATCCCAATCAATACGATGGAGGTATTCATGGTTATCGCTAGAGAGTAAAACAGTAGGCTTAAATTGATCTAGTGCCACCTGTGTTTCCTCTTCCCAACCCAGCGCTCTTGCAGGAATACCAATGTAATTCAAACTCTCCATTAAATTAGAGAACAGTGAATATCCTGCGGGCGAAAAACGTGCATCTGGAATCTGAATCAAAATGCGCTCGTCACTTATCCCAATCATGCAGTCTTTAAAGCATGTCTCTAAATCCATTCTCAAACGCGTTCCTTGCTGAACTAGAGGATCTGACGAGCTAAGGCAAGCCTCTATATCCTCGTGAGTTGAGCTATCTTGAAGTGCACCTTCAGCCTCAGCAAGAATGAGATCATGCTGGCGAAGACTTGCGGAATTGAAGAGCAAATTAAATTGATGCTTTTCAATTGAGCGCTGCAGTTTGACTTTGCGTTTGTTGGCAAGCTGCAGCAAATGGTTAAGAGTCATATTCAGCTTGAAATACAAAGAATGTAGTTTTGGGCGACAAGACTCCCAATTGAGCTTATCTAATGGTTTAATTATAGAATTATGAACATCATCGTACAGCTCCAAGGGGGGCTAGGAAACCAACTATTTCAATACGCTACCGCCAGAGCTCTAGCACATCAGCACCAAACACCCCTACTACTTGATAAAAGCTGGTTTACCAAGACTTTTGAAGACGTTACCCCTAGAGATTTTCTAATCTCCACATTAAATACTAAGGGGGCTTTAATCTCGCTTGATTCGCCGCCAAAGAGGCCTAAACGTATCCGTCGAACTCTTCAGAAGCTATGGCCAATTAACCCTTTTGTTTATTTCGAGAAAAATGCCTACTATTTTGACTCCAGCTTATTAAAAGCGCCCGCCTTCAAAACTCAAAATCTCTATCTCATGGGGTATTGGCAGTCTTTTCGTTATTTTGAGTCGATCAAAAAAATACTACAGTCAGAAGTAAGCCCTAAATCCCCAATAGATGCACATTATCAAAACTATCTAAACCAAATTAAAGCAAGCAGCTCTGCGATGGTTCATGTTCGACGTGGTGACTACGTCCATCTCTTTAGTGCGGCAAAGGTCCATAGCTTCCTTGGACTTGATTACTATCAGCAAGGGATGGAAGCACTGCTCCACAAAAACCCAGAAACCCAATTTTTTGTATTTTCAGATGACCTAGATTGGGCAAGATCAAATTTACCCCACCAAGACAAGATCACGTTTATAAAATCTCTTGAGAAGAGTGATGCAGTCATTCAGGAGTTGGAATTAATGACCCATTGCCAAAATCATTTGATTGCAAATAGCTCTCTGAGCTGGTGGGCAGCTTGGCTAGCAAAAAGTGCGAATAACACGGTGATTTGCCCAAGCCGCTGGACCAATGATCTTACTAAGAGCTGGGATGATTTATTGCCAGCAAGTTGGGTTCGCATCTAAGCTCGAATGCTACCCCTAAGAGATACGAGCATCGATACTAGAAGGCGCTCCATTCGAGTGAATGGCGTGTATAGTCCATTGCTACGAAATTGGAAGCGCGCATAAATTTCGTAGTTGGCCGCCACGGAAATATGGGGAATTTTCTGATTTAAATTCCACATAAATGGTATCGCCAAATGCAATCTCTTGAAAAATGAAATTGATTTTGGCGGGAAATTTTTAGCCATCCCCAGACCCGCTAAATAAGCGCTTCTGCTGTTATCAAAAATTCGATTTATCTCCGAATTCTGAATCTGACTAGTTTGCTTGTCATGTATACGGTAGGTAATTAAGCTCTCACGCAAATTTGCAAAACGATATCCAACTAAAGCCAGTTCGGTCCAAAGCGAGTAATCTTCTGCATAGTTCTTTCCAGGGCTATAAGGATGACTCTTAAATACCTCTGCCCTAGCCATGACGGTAGGATTGCATAAGGGACTACAAACAGTAATTAAGGCGCGGATATCCGGATCTGAATACCGTTGTTTTGATGATTTAATCTTTCCACTACTCTCGTAAAGTGAATAATGAGCCCCGCCACAAATGTCTACTTTATGCACCTCTAAAAAAGAAACCTGTAACTGCAGACGGCCGGGCAAAGCAATATCGTCAGCATCCAAAAAGGCAATGTAGTCACCCTTAGCGGAGGCAATTAATTGATTGCGAGCATTTACTAGGCCCGTATTTTGACTTGAATGTATTTTTATAATCCGCTCATCGTCAAATTGATCAATGATCTGTTGAGTACGATCAGTGGAGCCATCATTAAGAATAAGCAATTCAAAATGGGGATAAGTTTGCTCCAAAATACTCCTAATAGCCTGCGCAATATGTTGCTCAGCATTAAATGCAGGCATGAGCACGCTAACCAATAGAGTGGCAGACATGATCACTATTAGATATAACTCTGTAGATAGCGGCCAAATCGCTTAATGCGACGCAAAAGACGTGATGGCAATGACTTATCAGAAGAGCCAATCTGATTGTCGACGTCCCAAGCAGATTGATAGATCACGCCTAAATAATGCCGCGCCATCTTTTCTTCAGTCTCACCCAGGCGTTTCATTAAAAAATATTGCCAGTCATAATGATAGGCTCTAAATAAAGGCTCAATTGCAACTACAGGAATTGCGCGATATTTCAGTAAAGTTTCACAGTAAATTAATGATTCTGGAAATTCTGGCGTAATTAAATTCCAAATAGATATCTCTTTGGGCTGTAAATACTCTTCATCTAAGGACTTCCAGACTTTCGCCGACCAATTAAATGGGGATGGTGCGCCATAAAAATTGGGCCCAAGCCGACCGAATAAGCCTCTTACTCGCTCCGCCTCCCTCTTTAAATCTCTCTCAACCTTCAGGTGGTTGCGGTTATCAGCCATCTGAAACAGCTCTTTATTTTGATGTAAGACGGTATAGGGCACCCTGTCATCAGTGATGAAATCCGAATACCGAAAGTTACGAATAAATTTACTGTCAGAATCCAGGCAAAGATAATTTGTCGCCAAACCTAGTCGCCAAAACTCTGCCTTAATAATTTGCTGTGAAAGCCCTCCAGGCATTGCGCGATATTGACTTAAATCGGCTTTTGGATTGGCCAAAATAACATCTTCATCAGCTACCCAGATAAAGCCTTTTGTTCCTAAGACCTCTTCCAGAACACTCTTCTCCGAGCTTGGAGTCGAAATATAAAATGGTATTTGCTCAAGGTTGTATTGCTCGATTGACTGGAGCAACAAACTCAAACGCAAAAAGTCTTTCGAATAGGACTTGCAATATAGTACGAAGTCTTTCAAATCAATTCCAATTCTTTAATTAACTCTGTTTTCAACCTGAGTCAAAATAGTCTTGACTGCCTGATCAACCCCAATCGGCTTCCAAGCAGGCTGTATCAATTGCTTGCCTTTCCAGTCCAGCCAAATTCTCTCTAGAGCTAGCTCAATTGCCCCCGCATCTAATTGTGGACTGAGGTATGCACCGCGATCAAGCAACATCTTATCTAGCTGTGGATTCCGGTGAGTAATCCCCCAAATTGGTCGAGCCGTCCACAGATAATCGTAGAACTTAGATGGGATGTATTCAGCACACCATTCATCGTTACCATGCAATAAAACCAACACATCAGCGGCTTGCATTTTTTCAGCCACTTGTTCGCGGCCAGACTTTCCAGTAACAGGGTCTCGCTCTAAGCGCCCATGTGCCAGCAAAACATCCTCAAAACACAATTGCTTGATAGCGTCTATTGAAAGTGAATCTAGAGGTGCGCCATAAGCGTGTACCCGAATCTGATCTCGAGTCTCTGGATATTTTTTTAGCAAAGGCACTAAGGCCTTCAGAATGGTAGAAAGTGAACGGTCATTTGCTAAGGAACCAAAATGACATAAATTAAGTTGATCTGTGTACTGGTGCGATTGATTGGCATCCAGACTTCCAGGTGGCTTTGCGCCCGGGGTCACTACAAAACCATGCGCATGATCAGGGGTGTTTAGATTAGAGTTGCGCACCTTAGCGTAATGCAAAGCACCATCGGTAAACCACCAGAGTTTGTCGGAAAACCGAGTGAGCTGACTTTCTAAATAGTGGCGAAAACGGGCATCACGATTTTTAGGCTTTTCAAAACCCTGATCTTCTGGATTCTTACGGATTACCAAAGGATCGTGCACCTCAGAAATCAACTCAATACCCGTTACCTTTTTTAGCCAAACTCCGGCGAGGTGCGCAGACCATGCGCTCCCTACTGAGAAAACCACATCTACTTTGCCGGCACGTATTAAACGCCAACCATGAAAAAAAGCCGGCAATGTCCAAGACCACTGACTCGAATAACCAAGTAATAACTTCTCAATTGCAATCAAAGGTGAAAGTAATAATGACACTGTTCTAGTTGTGACTTTGTAAATTAAGCCACGACCAAACTTATTGGCAACCCAGTGTCGAAAATCAAAGCGAAATCCTGATGGACCCCAAGCAATAAACTGATAATGCGGAAAACGTTGGTCTTTAAGTCCGGTTATCGCGCTAAAAACAATGGGCTCAACACCAGCCTCTAGTAGATAAGGAATCTTATCGGTAATAGTCAAGCTCGCAGCACGCCCATCCATATTAAATGCATGTGTCAAGATCAGCCAACGCTTCTTGGCAGTCACTGCTGGTAACTGAATGGTGCTTTGGGTAGCCAAGAACTATATCCGATCTAACTAGTTGCCAGCAACAATAGACATCACCGCCATGCGCACCGCGATACCAAAGGTAACTTGATTGAGTATGACTGACTGAGGACCGTCTGCTACGTTGGAATCAATTTCTACACCACGATTCATAGGGCCAGGGTGCATCACAATGGCATCCGATTTAGCCAAAGCCAAACGGCTGGGCGTTAAACCATACTGCTTGAAGAAGGCATCGCCCTCAGGGACTTGTCCCGCCTCCATGCGCTCCTTCTGAATGCGCAAGGTCATAACAACGTCGACACCTTTAAGCCCCTCTTCCATGCCGTGAAATACCCTCACTCCTAGCATATCTAAATCGCTTGGTAAAAGGCTCTCTGGACCAATTGCACGAATGTCTGTACATCCCAATGTTCTTAAGGCGCAAATATTAGATTTCGCGACACGGCTATGGACGATGTCACCAACAATTGCAACTTTGAGGCCACTAAAGTCTTTCTTGAAGTGGCGCATCGTGTACATATCCAGCAAGCCTTGAGTTGGATGTTGGTGACTACCATCACCCGCATTCACCACGTGGACGTGTGCAGGTACATGTTGCGCGATTTCAATAGGGGCTCTCGAAACACTATGACGCACAACAAAGATATCAGCCTGCATTGCTACCAAGTTATCGATCGTATCTAAAAGACTCTCACCTTTAGCGGTTGAAGAGGTGGAGATATCCAAGTTAATAACGTCTGCTGATAAACGCTTAGCGGCAATCTCAAAAGTTGTACGAGTGCGAGTGGAATTTTCAAAAAATAGATTGAATACGCTCTTGCCACGAAGTAGTGGAACTTTTTTTACTTCTCTTGCAGGATCTGTCACGCTAACAAACTGTTGGGCAGTATCCAAGATGTGAAGGATTTGCTCTTTTGGCAATCCTTCCAAAGTCAGGAGATGTGTTAACTCTCCGTCAGCATTAAATTGATTTACCGGGGCGTTTGCCAAGTCATTAATTCCACTCATGGCGCACGCTCTTCTAATTGGAAGCTGAACTTACCAGCATTGTCTTTTTCTAAAACCAAAATTTGATTGTCTGGAATGCTCACTTGCTCTCCCGCAAAGTCTGCTGAGATCGGTAACTCACGATTTTCACGATCAGCCAAGACCATTAACCCTACATGCGCTGGCCTACCAAAATCAAATAACTCATTGAGCGCCGCTCGAACCGTACGGCCAGTAAGCAATACATCATCAATCAAAATCACATTTGCGCCATTCACCTCAAAAGGAAGATGGGTAGACATGGTACTGGCGGTGCGAAGGGCTGTCATACCCTTCTCTGCATAGTCATCTCGATGAAACGCCACATTAATTACGCCAAAGTGAGCTAAATTTAAATCTGCAGCTAAACGCTCTGCAATCCAAGCTCCACCCATGGCAAGACCAGCCAACTCAAATAGATCACCAGCCTTTTTGTGCTGACTCAAAGCCTCTAGTAATCTCAGATAGGACTGCTCTGCATTCATCTCAACGGATCCAATTCTTCTCAAGAAAATACTGCTCCAAAATTAAGGCCGCAGACTCGGCATCCAAATTGTCTCGCATGTCTGGATTCCCCTCTAGAACAGCCGAGGTATAGCGCTCATCCACCCACTCCACCGGCAAATGAAAGCGTCCATGCAGCTGATTGCCAAAGCGGCGAGCCTTGGCACTCATTTCATGCTCGGTACCGTCAGGGTGACAAGGTAAGCCAACTACCAGGCGATTGGGCTGCCACTCTTTCAAAAGCCCTTCAATGGCTTTGAATGCGGCATCGCTAGATGGCTCTGCGATAGTTTTAATTGGCTGTCCCAGGCAAGTGAGCGTATTTCCGACGGCAATACCAATACGCCGCGCCCCGAAGTCAAAAGCCATGACCGTCAACTCTGCACTCTCCCCAATGCCCTCAGGCATGCCCAGCCTCGCCAGAGAGGTGGAATGTATCAAATCCCAAGAAACTCATCGTCCGCTCATAGCGCTGACTAGAGGAAGTATCAAAAATAATCTCAACCATTTGTTTCTGGGATAGGGGGACATTGATCCAGCCGTTGAGGGTAATTTCCTCTTCAAGCTGGCCTGCACTCCAGCCCGCATAACCTAAGGTCATTAAGAATTTACTGGGCCCAGAACCTGCCGCCACGGCCTCAAGCACATCCTTAGATGTCGTCATAGTTAAACCGTCTGGAATCACCAAGGAAGAACTGTAAGCCGGGTCTGTAGTGGGTTCGTGCAAGACAAAACCACGCTCGATTTGCACTGGACCACCAAAATAGACTGGTTGATTTGATACTGGCTCAGCTTTTAACTTGACCTCAATTTTTTCAAATAAAGCACCCATATCGAGCTCGGTCGGGCGATTGATTACTAAACCCATCGCACCCCGTGCGGTATGCTCAAAAAGATAGATGACTGAACCTGCAAAATTGGGATCAACCATTCCAGGCATAGCAATCAGGAATTGGTTTGCTAAATGATCAGCAGAATAAGCAATTGGGGACCCAGCAGCAGAAGCTTGGGAAGTCTGGGTGGGTTTTACAGTTTGACCCACAGGGGCTTTTTTAGCCTTGTTCATGTGAGTTTATTTTACCGAATTTCTGCCCTAGCTAAATCTTTCCAGTGATCCAGTAGGCTAAAAGACCGACCGCCTCATGCAGGATGTTATTCCACTGCGTGGCACCCGCCATCAGATCAAAAGAGCCCCAATGCAATCGACTTCCTGTTTGGTAATCTACTGGAACGGGAATCACCTCAATCCCTTGTTTTTGGAAAATCTTTACCGACCGATACATATGACTAGCTGAAGTAATTAGCAGCCAAGGTTTTGGGGGGGTATCGGCCTCTTTGGCACTCTTAGACCCCAACTCCATGATCATGGGCTTCATCAATATGGCATTTTCATAGGTATTACGGGATTGATTTTCATAATGGGCATTTTTGTCTGGCAAACCCTGCTCAGCAACCAATTGCTTAAAGGCGTCTGCCTCGGAGATCCCGACAGGAGATATACGACCTGAAAAGCCGCTAAAGATAAATGGGAGATCGGGGTATTTGCGAATAAATTCAAAAGCTTTGGTAACTCGCTCAGCAGCAGATCCTATAGAAATCTCGCCTCGATCCACAGCAATTTCGCCCCCTTCAATGGCACCACCCAAAATAATAATTCCAGCAAAGTCGGCCTCCGACATCTGCGCAAGCTGAACTTTAGGTACACCATCCTCAAGTGCCCTCAAAAGGACCTCGGAAGTAGGCAACCATGCAACCAGCAATAAGTCTGCCAAAGCTAACAGTAATAATCGTTTGCATAGCTGTGTTTTTCTAAGACTCAGAAACAACAAGCTGAGTGCCACAAAAACGATTATCCAATTGAGAGGCTCAATGCAAAACTGAACTATCTTGGAGAAAACAAAAAATAAAGTGTCCATAAATTAGCGATCTATTAATAAGAAGGATATTACTCGCAAGCCAAGCGAATCGGCCTAATTAGCCCTAATATAGGGGCTATGAAAAAAGCTCTCGTTTGGCTCCGCCGTGATTTGCGTCTTTATGACAATGCGGCGCTTCACCATGCCCTTGCCAGTAACGCTCAGGTCTGGATGACCTTTATCTTCGATATTGAAATTCTAGGCCCACTGAAGGTCGATGATCAGGCGGGTGGTGGCTTAACGCATGATCGACGTGTCGACTTTATCTGGCAGGGCTTGCAACAAATAGATGTGCAATTACGTAAACAAGGTGGTGGACTGATTATTCAATATGGTAAACCCACTACGTGTATTCCTAGAATTGCTGAGACTTTGGGTGTCAATACCGTTTACACCAATCATGACTATGAGCCATCGGCAATTGCACGCGATGCATCTATTACCAGATCACTAGAAAAACTTGGTATTGAATTCGAGACTTTCAAAGATCAAGTCATCTTTGAGAAGAAAGAAATTCTCACCAACTCCAATACTGTGTTCTCCATCTTTACGCCCTATAAGAATAACTGGCTTAAAACGCTACAAGAGAAAGATATCGCAGCTTATGACTGCACGCCTAAAAAAGGGCAATTCGCAGCCATCCCAAATTCTTTGGAATCCCCTATTCCATCTCTAGAATCTATGGGCTTTAGCCCAACAGGAATTGAAACTTATCTCCCACCTGGATCCGAGGGTGGTCAGAGCTTCTTGGAAGACTTCCTCCACCGTATTGATCAATATCAAATTGGTCGAGACTTCCCAGCTATCAAAGGCGTGAGTTATCTATCCACGCACCTTCGCTTTGGCATGCTCTCGATTCGAGGCTTGGTTCGCGAAGCACATCGTCGAATGCTTGCTGGCAGCCTAGGTGCCACTATTTGGCTAAGTGAGCTAATCTGGCGTGATTTTTATTTCATGATTCTGGCCAATCACCCACGCCTTGCTAAGGGTGCAGCCTTCAAACCAGACTATGAGAATATCGAGTGGGAAAGTGGTGCTACTGCCAAGAAATTATTTAAAGCTTGGTGTGAGGGCAAAACAGGTTACCCGCTAGTCGATGCCGCCATGCACCAACTTAATCAAAGTGGCTATATGCATAACCGACTACGCATGGTGGTTGCCAGCTTTCTTACTAAGGATTTAGGTATTGATTGGCGATGGGGCGAAGCCTATTTTGCCAAATACCTGAATGATTTTGAACTGTCTTCCAATAATGGGGGCTGGCAATGGGCCTCCTCCTCAGGTTGTGATGCGCAACCTTACTTCAGAATCTTTAACCCGATTACCCAATCCCAGAAGTTCGATCCTGAGGGAAAATTTATCCGTCGCTATTTACCGCAGCTCGACAAGCTCTCCAAGAAATCGATTCATGCGCCTTGGGAGGCTGGGCATATTGAGTTAGAAGCAGCCGGAATTCTTTTGGGACGCGACTACCCCCTTCCGGTTGTTAATCATGATGAGGCACGCAAAAAGACCTTAGTGCGCTATAGCGTTGTTAAAAAAGTCAGTCCAGAATCTACAACCGATTAAGTTAGTGAAAACTCTGACACTTTCCGCTTTAAGATAGGGTATGAGCAAGATCTATGCCGTAGGTGATATTCAAGGGTGCGCGCCCTCTTTGAAGGCGCTCGTTAAAAAACTACCCGTTCAATCTAAAATGATTTTTTTAGGTGACCTCGTGAATCGAGGTCCTGACTCATTAGGCACCCTACGCCTCCTCAAGCAATTACAGGAAGAAAAACACATTGAGTGCATTCTTGGGAATCATGATCTCCATTTGCTTGCGGTAGATGCCGGTATTCGCAAAACTAAAGGGCTAGATACCGTACAACTCATTTTAGATGCACCTGATAGGGCCGATTTAATGAATTGGCTACGCCATAGACCAATGGCTCTGAGTAACGGAAAAGTACTCACCGTTCATGCTGGTGTACTACCTCAATGGGATCTTCAACAAACGATTGAATGCGCGCAAGAAGTAGAAAAAGCACTACGCAAAAAATCCTATAAAGAGTTCTTAGCGAACATGTATGGCAACACTCCAAATAAGTGGAGTAACTCACTTAAAGGCTATGAGCGCTTGCGCGTTATTACCAATGCACTAACCCGCATTCGTTTTTGCACTCCAACAGGCACCATGGAATTTGAAAGTAAAGAAGGCTTTGAGGATGGTCCAAAAGGCTACATCCCCTGGTTCAAGACACCCAAGAGAAAAACGCAAGACTCCCTGATTTACTTTGGACACTGGTCAACTCTAGGGCTGCTCCAGCATGGGAATGTCATTGGCCTCGATACAGGATGTGTCTGGGGTGGCAAGCTGACCGCCATGGAAATTCCGGAGTCAGGTAAACCCAGCAAGAAGCTGGAAATCATTCAAGTGGATGGCTACGATCATCCACTCAGAATGTAACTCTTACTTGTACACTTCGCTAAGGAATCCTCTTATAACCTCTTAAATGCAGTTTTCGCTGCAGCGATGATTTCTTCTAAAACTGCATTGTCATGAGTAATAGAGGTAAATCCAGCTTCATAAGCAGAGGGTGCTAAGTAAACCCCTTGATCTAACATCAAGTGGAAGAACTTCTTAAACGCTTCGATATCAGTTTTAGTCACTGCCTCAAAAGAGGTTGGAACTTCA
>Ga0187844_10000381_pt1 | contig 34542 bp, 35 predicted proteins | sample SpaLakP09_SKY_50_FD_134517 | JGI IMG/M metagenome (GOLD analysis project Ga0187844, IMG submission 134517) | Oligotrophic lake water microbial communities from Sparkling Lake, Wisconsin, USA - SP09_SKY_50 | ecosystem: Environmental > Aquatic > Freshwater > Lake | place: USA: Sparkling Lake... | reverse complement strand
GGCGGAATCAGCGGCCAGCAGATTGCCGAAGGGCGTCCTATTGTCTTTCTGCGGCAACGGGATGAGGTGCTCGTTGTGCGGCCTGGCGACGAGATCGACAAGACGTATCGGGTTGAGACGATCACGCTTGAGAAGATCGAATTCACTTACTTACCACTCCAACAGCGGCAGATTCTGTCTATGAGGCCTTGACGATGGCCCCAAGCGTGAACTGGCGACCGGTGCAAACTAGTATGTGAGGCCGTCACACCCATCCGTGCGGTGAAGACCAGCACGCTGCAAGGTTGGCAGGTTTCATTGAGTGAAGACCCGATGCGTCTGCGGTCAGTGTAATTTCGACAGGGTCGTTGAATATCTGCCGCATCCCGAAAGAGGACTGCAACGAGGTCTTCTTCTGGCCGATTGTTGTCACACCTTCGTTTCCAACGAGCGCCAATTGAGGCAGGCGCGGACTAGCACATGTACCTCGAAATCAAAAACTGATATCGGAAATTTTTTACTCAAGTTTTCCGACACGCATTTGCATCCATCCTCCCGCCCCGGTAATCTTTGGCTCATCCACCGGAGCACACAAATGTTCGTCCTCGCACCCCAGGCACCCCTCCAGCCGCACGCCGGCCGGGTGCCTGCGCGTGCCCTGACCTCCTCCGTCAAGCGCTCCGTCCTGGCCATGTCCATGCGCTTCTCCTACGACGCACGAACTCGCATAGCGGTGAGCACCAAGCGGTCCATAAGCAAATGGATCGGTAGTTGCACCACCTCCATCTCGAAATCCGTCCAGGAGTTCCGGCTTACGCGAACCACCCCACTTCACGCGTAGACGCCAGGGCTCCTGACTCGCCAGTCAAAGGAGCCCAACATGAGACAAAACACCAAGGCTGACAACGCAGCCGATCCAGGCTACGGCAACTACACCGTTGATGCAGACAGCTCTTTTCGGGGCATCAGCCTCGTCCTGCCCAGCCGCCTGCTGCAGACCTTGAACGAGGAGCGGCTTGCTGCTGAAGCCCTGAAGGCCAAGGAAGAGGAAGACCTCCGGCTAAGCAAGGCAGCCGACGAGCCGCCCCCGTCCGCGTTCTTCAAGCCACGTTCAGGCCTAGGCAGCGAACTCGACCCGGAGCGGGAGGCAAAGGAGCTGGAACAGGCTGCGGCCAATTCCGCCAGGGCGGCCGAAACCGAAGGGTTCGTCGCCGTCCATGAGGTGCTGGAACCCCTCAAGCTCGTCAAGGACCAAAAGGTACGCACGCCCGATAAGGAAATCCACAAGCGCAATGAGCTGCTCTACAAGCAGATCAAGGCCAAGGGGCACTTGCGCGTTCTAGCCCAGCCTGTGATCGGCCGGCGGGAGTTCAAGCGCCTGTGCCAGGCCTTCCCGAACTTCTTGCCCGTGCTGGAGCTGGTCCGGGATCGGTTCGCCTTCGCCCAGCTGACGGGCAAGCCCTTCCTCATCCCACCCATCCTGCTGGGCGGAGACCCTGGCATCGGCAAGACCAGGTTCTCCCAGGAGCTGGCCAAGGCCTTGGGCACAGCCATTCTGCGGCTGCCCTTCGACAACGGGCAGACCGGTTCACGCCTGCTCGGATCAGACAGGAACTGGGCCAACACCACCTATGGCTCCGTCTTCGAGATGGTGGTGCTGGGCTGCTACGCCAACCCGGTCATCCTGTTGGACGAGATCGACAAGGCCAGCAAGCGTCAGGAGGGCGATCCCCTGGCTTCCTTGCACTCCCTGTTGGAGCCGGTGACCTCGCTGCGGGTGCGTGACATCAGCCTGGACTTCGAGTTCAACGCCAGCCGGGTGATCTGGATCGCCACGGCCAACGAGCTGGACCGGATCCCCCAGTCCCTGCGGTCTCGCTTCCAGGAGTTCTGGATCGAGCAGCCCACGGGTGCGCAAGCGCTGCAGATGGCCGAAGTGATCGCCCAGGAAGTGCACCAGGAGATGAACCTGCCTGGCTTCCAGCCGCCGGCCCAGCAGCTCGTGCGCTACATCGCCCATCTCAGTGCCCGGGAGCAGATCCAGGCGCTCAAGCAGGGCTATGCCGCTGCCCGGTTGGATCGGCGCCACCAGGTAGCGCTGACCGATCTGCCGGAAGAGGTGCGTCGGGATGCCAGCGAGTTCGCTGGCGAAGACGCTCCGCCCACCGGCTTGCTGCACTGATGTTCAAACCGAAAGGAACTCAAATGAATTCCAAAGAAGCTCTGTCACTCAAAGATCTGCAATCACGCTACCCCTACCAGTTCAAAGACCCGGAACTGGGAATTGCCATGGCCAAGGGCTGGGTGGTGGTCTTTGCCCAACTGTGTGCGGACGTGGACCAGGTCCTGGGCCAGGACAAGCGTGGCTTCCACTGGAGCCAGGTCAAGGAGAAGTTCGGCTCGGCACGCTTCTACTTCCAGTTCGAGGGCCGCCAGCCTGACCTGCGCCTGGATATCCAGATGCCCGGTGGCGTTCTCAGCCAGGTTATGCCCTTCGAACGACGAATCCGTACCGACCAGGACCGCAGCTTCGAGCAGGTCAATACCGAGATCCGGCAGTTGGCCATGCAAGCAGAGGTGGCTACCCGGCACGTCTGCCTGGTCTGCGGCAAAGAGGGCGGCCAGGACATTGATATCGGTTATGCCCTGGTGCTCTGTCCCGAGCACCGGGCACAACGTCGGCAGCCCCAAGGCCTACCGGACTTCTGGGACAAGCTCGTCGATGAGAAAGACGGGGAGGTGTGAGATGACTGTTGAACAGAGGATCGCCGAGTTTGACCAGCAGCATGCCGAGGCTTTGCGCCGAATCTGGTTCGTGGGCGATGTTCACGGAGAGTTCAAGTATCTGGCCCGTAGCCTGGAATCGGCTCAACTGCAGCCCAGCTGGATTGTCTTTGTCGGGGACATCGACATCAACCTAAAGCCGTTTAAGGAGTACCTGGAGCCCATCAGCCGCTGGGATCCGGCGATCCGCATTGCCTTCATCCCCGGCAACCACGATGCCGATTCCTATGGGCACTGGGAGATGCTCCATGACGCCGGGGATGCTGTGTCGCTCCATGGCCAGGTCTTGGAGATGGAGGGCGTTCGGGTCGCCGGACTCGGCGGGCACTTTGTGGGACGGGTCTGGATGCCGCCTTCAGTGCCCTTGTTCAGGAGCCGAGAGGAGGCTCTGGGTGGTGGTGCCTTCCGCTTCCGTGGCGGTCAGAGGCCGTCGCCGACCTACCTGTCTGCGATCTATGCCGCGGAAGTCGGCAGGCTGTGCCAACGGCGTGCCGACATCCTGGTCACGCATGAGGCACCGTCCTGCCACTACCGTGGCTTCGCAGAATTGGACATGCTCGCCCGGTCCCTGCAGGCTCAGAGGATGTTCCATGGACATCACCATGACGACAGGACAGCTGCTTACGCCCTGCAGCGTGAAGAGTTGGGTTTCGATGCCATTGCCTTGCGGCTCTGTGCCATCAAGAACGGGCTGGGTGAGGTGATTTTTGCGGGAGAGAATAATTGGTGAAGCTACTTGTCTTGAGCGATTTGCACAACGAGGTTCGGACTATGAGCCCGGAGGTCAATGGCCGCCGTATCGATGCCGAAGCCGATGTGGTGATTCTGGCGGGTGACATCCACGAAGGGGTTCAGGCCCCGATGTGGGCCCGTCAGGCCTTCCCGGACAAGGAGATCGTCCTGGTCGCGGGTAACCATGAGTTCTATGGCCGCTACTGGAACCGCAACCTGCGCAAGATCCGGGAGAAGTCAGTCCAGCTGGGCATTCACTTCCTGGAGAACGAGGCGGTCGAGTTGTTCGGGGTCCGGTTTCTGGGGTGCACGCTGTGGACCGATTACTGCCTGTACGGGGACGAGAGGCGCCGGGAAAGCATGAGCGCTGCACAGGTGTTCATGACGGACTTCAGACAGATCAAGCTGGACCGCAAGCCAGGCGAGAACCCAGAGTGGAAGGAGTTCCGGGTCGTGAAGCTGATCCCGCAGCTCACGCTGCGCCGGCACGTTCAGAGCGCGGAGTGGCTGGACCGTCAGCTTGCTATGGGAGACCCGGACAAGACCGTGGTCGTCACACACCATGCTCCGTTGGGGCAGTCCATTCCTGAGCACTTCGTTGGCGACATCCTGAGCCCGGCCTACGCATCCAATCTGACGCGGCTTCTTGGGCGCTCCAGGCTGTGGGTGCATGGGCATATCCACGACCGCATGGACTACAAGTACGGGATGACGAGGGTGATCTGCAATCCCAGAGGATATATGACTCCCTCGGGCGAACACATGAACGAGCAATTCCAGCCAAACCTGATTGTCGAAGTGTGAAGGAGTAGAAGAATGGTGAAGAGTCAACAAATGACCGTTCCCGCAGATCTTCGACAGTTCTATGCGCCGCCTGATGAATGGGACGATCCTATCGTTTTACCGGCGGAGATCATTCGGAGCTTGGCCCCTGCATTCGAGGTGTCGACCACTGGCATGGCTCGCCTCTTAGGGATGAGCAGGCATGTTGTGTGGCGCAAGATTCACAGACGTGAAGCCTTGCCACCTCAGTACCAGGCGCGAGCCATGGGCGCAGTTCGACTCTACGCCTTGGCGCTTGGCCTCTACTGGTATCACACAGTGAGTGAACGCAAAGAAGCCAGGCGATGGCTGAATGACTGGTTCCGCACGCCGCGTCTGGTGTTTGGCTGGAAGAAGCCGATAGAGCTACTTGGCTCTGACAAGGACCAGAAAGCAGTCTTGACGCTACTTGCCCGCATTGGTGCTGGTGTCTACATGTGAGGAGGCCCCAAACGCTCCTGTTCTCGGTAAGATAGATTTGTCTCCACTTACCAGAACGACTGCTATGGCAAATTTCGCCAGTCTCCTGAAAGCAGAAATCTCTCGCATTGCACGCAAAGAAGTCCGTGCCGAAACTGAGGCTCTGAAGAAGGCTTCAGCCCAAAACCGTAGCGACATCGCTGCCCTCAAGCGACGCCTGGCCGAACAGGATCGCCTGATTGCCAAACTGGGCAAGAGCAGACCGGCTGCTGCCGTCGACGAAACGGCTGAGGAATCCTCTCAGCTACGCTTCCGTGCCGATGGATTTGCCAGCCTTCGCAAAAAACTCGGCCTGTCGGCCGCTGACATGGGTAAGTTGCTTGGTGTTTCGCTGCAGACCATCTACCACTGGGAGAAGGGGCAGTCCAAGCCACGGGCCAGCCAATTGCAGGGTATCGCCGAAGTGCGCAAGCTTGGCAAGCGAGATGCAGCGGCCCGACTGAGTGAACTCTGAATGCCACCGATTGCTGACCCCAAACTCTAACCATCAAAGAGTCCACCCCTCCGTTGCCGCTCAGTCGGTCGATCAGAGGGCTCCTTGTTGATATGAACGATCTCATGCGTCGCAGGATGTCGGTATTTCACGTGAGACGACATGTTGTTTTCATAGTGCATGACATCATGGCCAAAGCATCCCGCTTTCTCCAGAAGGTTAAGGCTCTTGAGCTTTCGGGTGGTCATGTAGTCATCGATCCAGAAATGGCCGTTGTAAAGGGCCGCGAGAAGTGATCGACCATTCACGCATAACCATCTTTCTTCCGCCGTCAGACGATTGCGCGGAATGTCAAAGCGCTGGGCCGGCCGCCTTCTATAGAGGCTTTTCCCACACAAGAAGCAGCGGCTGATCTGGTTGATTCCTCTTCTTTGGCACCCCCCAGAAAAAAGGTCGTTGGGCAAAACGATCAGGCCATCGCAATAAGGGCAACGTTCATACAACAGCTTGTTGTGAACCGGGCACAGCCGCCAGGCTTTGAACCTCCAATGGATGGGAAAGTAGTCATTCAGCTGCTCGGACATGCAGTCCGGGCAGTACCTGTACTGTGGCCGTCCATCCTGGGAAAGCAGGTAAGTCTGACCACTCTCGTCTATGCGACCGAGTCGTTCAAACATAGTCTGCATCAGCTCAAAGTGTCTGGAGTCAACACCACATCGACCTCCTAGCTCGAACCTGCTGACCCGGACAAATCCCAGGTCGAAATCGCCACTGATGTCCAGACCAAGATATGTTGCCATTTCTGCAAGTGGGACCCCTTGGAGAAGCGCCATCCTAGTCAGCCACGAAGACGGCGATTCAAGCAGCTCTGGTGGGTGTACGCCTACCAGATCGCGCCTGCGAGCCCATTTGATCTTTGCGGACGGTTCAGTTAGCTGCACCGACTCTATTTCTGAAGCAGATTCGTCCATCCAAATAGGTCTCCTTGTTGCCCAAACGCAGCTTTCGATGCTGTGGATCTCGCCACTTCTGGCAGCATCTCCAAAAGTTCTGCGGCAATGTCTCGGTCCGCCTGACAGACGCCGCGAATCGCCAATCTGACGACTTGAGGGCAGCTGACAGCCAATTCGCCCAGCTCATCGCCGAGCTGCAATCGCCTCAGCCGCTCAACTGCCCGACAAACCACCACCCTCCAGTAGCTGGTCGACATGCTCTTCGTCGCTATGCATGCGCTCGTAACCGACATCTGGTCTTTCAGCGATCCAAACGCGTGAGCCATCGAGAAAAAGCCATCCATGCTTAATTCCGACAGCCACCCAGGCATTCCGGCATTCCTGAGCGTGATCCTCGTTTCACTACCTCGGAGTCGATCCTCCGCAATAGAAGCAACGATCTGTTCAGCATCTGATGCTTTTTCTCGACCGCTGGACAGAGGCCACTTACAGACACACAGGTCTATTCCAGGGCGATCCCATCGCAACATCGCCTTGCATTTTTCGCACCGGTCGGAAAGCCCCACCCCATGAACCGAACACGAGGTCACAAGTGAGTATTCCCATGCGTCACGCCCGTAGCCTCTCTCGTGAATACACAGCGTGCAGACCTGTGGACGCGGTCCGCGCAAATGATTTCTGGAGCTGAACAAGAACCCTTGGAGAGCTCCCACCCATCCCTCGTCTGTTCGCGCCCCATTGATCAAACGCTCCTGAAGCCAACTAGCATCGATCTGAAGAATTCCCGCTAATTTGTAGACGTGGCTGGCGCCAAACTGAGCGCACTCAGAAATACCTATCTGACGACGGATCCAGTGGAGGTTGACACCATTGATCAACGCGCTCCTTAGGCACGCGCTCATGCCCGACTCATCAGGAAACACTCGCTGGGGCAACGGCAATACTTGCTGATCCAACATAAGGATTGATCCGATTGGATGTTGTACCGAAGACCAGGTCGTACGCCTCCTTCATGTGCTCCCAACTAACAGCTGTCTGCTTTTGTTGCACGCAAACAATGGCAGCCTCCGTGATTAGCCGCTTCAGAGCGCGCATATTTCCGTTAGTGGCTCCGTGTAGCGTCTTAGGCTGCCCTGGGCTCTCGAGAAACTTGAGGTCAACCCAGGTACAGTTTTTGACGAAGCTTTTGATCACACCCGCCCATTGCTGATTCGCCTCGAAAGACTGCAACTCCAAACGTCCGGTGATCCTGCTTTTGAGTGCCTCACCGAGCCGATCATCAATTGCCAGTTCCCCATCGCCCGCAAGGACGATGCCGACGCTGGTTTCGTCCATCAACTCACAGAGGAAATCATTTCCTGTGGGTAAGACACATCCCTTGCGCTCCCCTTTTAGTAGATGTTGCGCCTGGTCAACAAATATCAGTCGCGTTCCCTTCTGTCGAACCAACTCAAATACCAGGCTTCGCTTCTCGTAGACAACTTGCTCAGTCAGCCTGGTGAATGGATACTTGTAGGCCTTCAGCAGCCCACCCACAAGATGGCCAGCGCTTGTCTTCGGGTAGGCCCTCACACCCAGGCAGCCCCACCCTGGGGAGAACAAGGTAGAGTTCGGAAGCGACTTGCTGAAGTACTTGAAGACAGAGCTTTTACCTGTTCCGGAGGGGCCGTACAAGCGCAAGCCATGACCTGTCCCCAGCTCTTTGGATATCTGAAAAATCCTGTCGCAGGCTTTGACCGCAACTCGGAATTGATCATGTAGCAGATAGATGCTGTCGACAAGCTTGCCGATACGCAAAGCTTCTTTACAGTAAGACTCAAGGCGCCTTGCCTCGATTTCTCGATCCTCTTCTGTCAGCTCATCGATGCCTGGAATCTCTTCAAACAAGGCTTTTTCACGTCCCATGATCTACTCCTTTAGAAAGCAACAGCTTCGAAGTCAGGCACTTCAGACGACTCGTAGGCCATCTCTTCCGGCGCGATTGCGGCCGTTGGTAGCCGCGGTTTATCTGCAGAGGCATCCTGGAATGTTGATGCTGTAGAACACAGCTGGCTCATGCGCCTGGCGCTATTCAGCTCCAAGCTCTTGTTTTTCTTGGCCAAAGGATTCATCCAGCACTCATGCAAGTCCTGCTTCGCAATCAGTAGTTGATCTATCGTTCCACTTCGACCCAAGTCGTCTCTCTTAAATTTACGTAGCAACCGATGTGTGTTCCATGACAGACCATTTGCGTAGTCAGGGCGTGTACAAAAGAGCGAGTGCCACTCCTGAGTTCTGCCATGTCGCACATGGACGTAGCCAAGATCATCTGGATTCCACTTCACCAGTGTCTTGAACTTCCCTCCAGCCGAGCGAAGTAACTCTTTCAGGTCATAGCCAGCGTACGACAATCCCATGAGCTCAACGCCACCTTGCGCCACAGTCATCTGTTTGCTCATGGCTGCAATGAGATCCAGACCTTTCATCGTGTCCGGAAGTTCTGGCAGCGGATTCAACTCCAGGCTCTCCTTGAACAAGTCAAAGGACTTCTCAAGCGTCCGGTTGTTCGTTTGAGTCGCATGAATGTCGACAGCAAACTTCACCAATCCTTTGCAGAGCAGACTGAGCGTGATCGCTGCATCTTTTTTTGGATCTATGTTCAGGATGTTGGAATCGGGCTTGTGCACCCGTCCGGCCGAGAGCGGAAGATAGTCCAACTCAGCGAATGTGCGCTCCACTTTCGGTTTTAACCAGGGGAAACGAACTCGGCAGTACTCCAAATCGCAGCAGAGCTCCCAAGCTATTGCTCTGAGAATCTTGGCGTGGAACTCCATGCCGTTATCCAGGCGATAGCTGTCTCCAATTCCCCAGGCGATCCAGGGATTGCTTGCTCCCGCTGCAACCCCCAGATCGTATTTGGGACTGATTCCGTTCTTGATGACGTTGATAACTGTCGTCAGACCTGGGCCGTTGAAGCTGACGTACAAACCAACGATGTATCCGGAGTAACTATCTACAATGATCGTCAGCGTGGGCCTTCCGAGTGGCAATCCTGTACGATCACAGATCACGACCCAGTTGAGGAGGGTATGGTCAATCTCAAGCCGTGCCATCGCGCGGTTAACAGTGGTCCCTGTTATCGTGTATCGGAACTTTTGATTCGCGTGCGCTGCGTTATACCTTTGGGCAATCACATAGTATGGATCCAGCTCATTTCTTCTTCTCTGAAACGACGCAAACGATATTTGCGCTACGTCTTCTGAGATCTCCCCCCTACGTACCATCTCCTGGAGTCGAATTTTCAGACGTTCATAGGCGTACGTCAGAGAGTAGCGAGCCCTTTTGAGATAGTAGGTTTTTAGCGCCCACTCCATCGTCTCTTCAACGGCTTGCGATATCGTCTTCTTTCTTTTCCGATTGAAGTTTCCACCTAGAAAAACTGCTGGGTTGCAGCCAGACATCTCGAAGTCACGCATCCAGCTCATCACGGCGGATGTCTTCGGTGGCTCTTTTTTGCTCCAGACATTCTTCCATTCGCCTGTTGCAAACATCTTCTCTATCGTTTTTGCGACACGATCGCGCTGCCCACGTGTGATTCCTAGCTTTCGTAGATGCCGCACAACTTGAAGGCAAAAGCTGATCCTATTTTTTTGCTTCTCCGGCAAAGCACTCATATCCAGGATCTGCCTATCCTTTCCTAGCCTTCCCTCTCCGACCTCGGCGATCTCCCCAAGAAGAGGTACTATCTTTTCAGACTGAATCATCGAGTGAAACAGCGACATCTCAAAAACCTTGAGATCTCCAGTTAGTTGATTCTCGAACTGGAGCCGCAGCGGCTCAGCAAGAACCCGATGCAGCTGATATGTGTTGTTTCCGTAGCGGATGACCAGGCTTTTATCGATCGTGACTCTTGCTGCCATAGATCTTTCCTCAGTGTGTGAGTTGGTTGCTGGGTGAATAGAGCTGTCCCGGGTCTTCAGACGGTCTCCCGAGGACTAGTCCTCGGATTGCTCTTGAGGCAGCGAGAGACTGAACCCACTGGCGATCACTACCGATGGGCAGGTCTCGGCCTGAGGAAACGGCGAAGTCGCCTTTTTGATGTAGGGACCTATGGGAGAGGATGCCCGCTTCTTCAGACCTCTGGAACGCTTTGGCCGTACTGGTTGTGGATTTCCGCCGTCAACCCACGGCTGGGTTTTGAAACGCTCCTCGAAATTCGCTACTTCTTTTTCGGGCTCGTATTCCACACGGCGCACTCTTGCACGGTCTTCGATGAGGTCATCTGGATGTATTTGGATCCACCGGCGTGCGACCATGTGGAGGACGACTTTTCGTTCTACTTTTGCTCGCTGCTCAAGCTGCGACAAGGAAAGCTCTTCGCCTCGATCCAGGCACAGAAGTACACACTCAACCACCTCCCGCGGAATCTGGGCTTTTCCGTGCCGGTAGACCTCAGTTGCTACACGCGAGGAGTAGGCCTGATCAATACCTTTTTCGGTGATGACGTAGTACCTCAGACCTTTGAGCGCAAGCGTCCGGGTTGCTGCGTCAAACAAGCCCAGAAACTGAGCCACCTTCGACTCGGGCTTGACTTCGATGACGAGCTTGCCTTGTGAGGTGAGCACAAGAAAGTCTGGGGTGTACTTGCCCCATCCCAGGTCCAGGATGAAAGGCTGACTACGAATTTCCCGTACGCCTGGACAGAGCAGCGCGCTCTTGATGAAGCGCTTCTCTAGATCCGACTCGTGCTCAATGGGTGTCGCTTGAAACCAGCGACAGTTGATGATCCCGACAGTTCGTTGGGGCGACCTGGTAACGACCTTCCTGGTCTTCTGCGAATTGGCCATGGCTGGCTCCTTTCGACGTTCCGTTTTGGGAAGCGAAAGGACGAGTTGACACAGCCAATGACCGGAGGGATACTATGTCTCAGGGTGTCCGTCCAAGATTCCTGAGATGTGGTCCGTCCGCATCGGCTAGCGCCGGCAGTCCTTTCACGGGGTTGTCGGCGTTTGCTTTACATAGACACCTCCTCCGCATCACCCGCCATCTTGGCCATGTACCTGGCCAGGGCACGCGTGGCAATGAATGTCTTTTTCCGACCTTCCGGCCGAATCAACTGAAGAGGAAGTCGCCCCTGGCTGACTGCCCGCTGGAGGGCGCCACGGGTGTTGAATCCGAGCAACGGAGTCGCCTGTTCCACGGCGACCAAAGGGCCGTGGCGCTCGAAAAGCTGCTTGAACGTTAAAGACTCAAGAGACAAAGACATGCCGTCCCAGTCCGACTCAGGAGCTGGCTTTTTGCCCAGATCTGGTTCAAGGTCCATTTTCCAGATTATTCAGCGATTTTCCAGAAAATGGCAACCTATTTTTAAAGCTAAGTTATTGATTTAAAAGGATTATTTTTCGCAGCATAGATACTTCGCGAAACGAATTTCCGTGGATCGATGAACATCGGATGGGCATTGCGGGCCCAGTCCACCATATCGGAGCACCGTTCTCAGGATGGCGATTTCATCATCCTCTCTTGAGTTACCGCACTACGAAGACGCTTCATCAGCGTCCAAGCCGCAACGATTTCTTGATGGATTGCCCTGTCGAGCACACCCCCATAGGAACTCAGTTGGTGGTCAAAGAGTTGCCTCCCACGGGAAGTATCAGCCACCTTTTCGAGCCATCCGTAGTCCGGGAGGAGTAATCGCTCAAACCTCTCACCGGGTAAAGCATTGGCCATCGCCAATCCCGCTGGATCAAAGTCGAAAAATCCCCAGATCGGTTCAGCTCTGGAACGTATGAGCTCCGCAGCATCTTTGTTCGGCACATCCTTCTCGCCGCGATAGATAGCCAGCACCGCCAAGCCCCGCCGGTCTATCCAAGCGTAGTCCTGCAAGCCACGAAACGTCTCCAGGTTCTCAACGACCATGATGCGCTCGCAAGTCACACGCATGGCCTGCTCCACCGTCAGGACCATGTACGCACCCTGAGGGGTGTGCAAACCATGCCCATCGAAGCGACAATTTCCAAGTCCCTTGACTGCCACAGAATTCGCGTGCGGCGCCACGCTGAAGTCTTTCTCGGACATGCCGCCGTACTCGGCAGCCTGGGCCCGGGTCGCGGCCGTTCCAAGGGCTCTGACTGGCAACTGGTTGGCCACGAGCAGACGCTCCGCAGCAGCAAAGTGAGCATCCGAGTACTCCACCCTACTGCCAGCAACCCGCCCCAGACTGAAGTGCTCGGAAAAGTAACTCGCAGTCGCGCCAGTCTTCCGGCTCGGGACACGTTCGTCAACCAGGCGATGGAGGAAAGATATCTGGATAGCTGTGAACGCCATCAAACGACCTCTAGCTGCACCGGAGCGGACCGCACGGAGACGTCGTAGAACTGCTCGTTGATGGGGAAAGGATCAACGACAGCATCCGCCACGAACTCCACTCGAAAGCCGCTTCCCTTGAGTTGCAGGCTGGCAAACATCAGCCAGGCTTCATCGCTCATTTCCCCGAGCTCCGCTCGCTGTCGCTTGAAAGCCAGGAGCGAAACTGGCCGCGCCGCATACGCGGCCTCCGTAGCCAAATCCCGAAGTGCCAGCCGCTCCGGACTGAGCGTCTCCTGCAACTGCTCATCCTCCTCGACCAGCAGCTGGGGACCATGCTCGGTTTCGGCGGGTTCAGGCGAAACAGAAGCCGCCGCCGGCATCCGGGCTACAGCGGAAAGCATCGCCTCACGCACGATAGGTTCCATATCCGCAACATCCGGCTGCGGACGTAGTTCATGGCTTTCTGGCCTGAACAGTACCTTGTCGGCGCTTTCATCGACAGGTAGTTCCCAGCCGTCAGTTGTCTTGTTCTGTGACAGGTAAAGGGCAAAGCGAGCCAGGCGCTTCAGACGCACCTCCATCAGCTTCGCCTCGAACAAGCGCTTGCTGATGACGGTCTGCGCATCCTTGATTTGAGAGGTCCACTGCAGCCGCTTGGCCATCAATCGGCGGGTCACAAGTTGCCGGATGTGCGGCAAGCCCGCGGCGATGGCTTCGTCACCAATACGCTCCGCAAATACCTCCACGGCGTCCATATCCAGCAAGAAGACCTTCACTTGCTGGGCGTAGTACTTGTTCTGGCGTAGCTTAGAACCCAAATCATCCACGTTGCCATACTGTGTCGAGATCAGCGAGTGCAACAGCTTCAGGTTTTGCTCGATGGAGTAAGCCATCTCTACGATGGACTCGTCCAGCGCGAACTGCAGACGCAGGACATCCTTGCCTGCCCCCTGCTGCTTCAGACGCCGAAGCTCCTTCCATTGTTCCTGCGCCTGCTGCATGGTCCCGGTAACCCGGCGCAGCGCCTGGAAAGCTTGATAGCTCGCCAAGTGATCGGAAATGAACTCCCGCAGGCGCGGGTTCAGCCGATAGCTATCCTCCTCGTAGGGCTTGAGGACACTCAGATTGAACAATGCGTCGATGGCCACATTGCGCACCTTGTCGCCGGTGTACACCGAGCCCTCGAAGGCCTCCGCTACCAAGTCGGCATGTTTGGCCAGCGCCGCCAGCAAACGCTGCACTTGCTCGCCACGCTCGGTCACGGGGCGACTCCTTCGTCCGATCCGGACTGAGCTTGATCGACCAGATCGTCCTCCAGTTCGGACCGATCATCCACTTCCGTGTCTGGGATCACCTTGTTCTCATCCAGGAAATGCAGTACGGCGTAAAGCTGCTCGATCTTCCCGGTGACCTGATAGGTACCGCTGTCCTTGTTGGCCAGGACCATGTATCCATCCTTGGTCAGATGGTCCAGGAGCTTGCGCAGGTTCTCGTGGTTGGTGTTGCGCATCGCCGCATTGGTGATGTACCCAAGAAGGCCCTTGAGATGCGCCTCCAGCGTGCTGGACTGGGAGACAGCCGCCTCGAGCTCATAGAGGGCGATGTACTCACCCGGACTCAGTTGCACCCTGCTGACGTCCGTCTGGCGGATGAAATCCAGCAGAAGAACGGCAGGGCCATACTCGTCACGGAACTTCAGCAGCTCAGTCTTTACCTGCGTAACTTCCTTGGTTCCGATGTGGTCAAAAGAAAGAAAAAAAGCGCCTTCGTCCCCGATGCGCGCCAGGCGCATGCCCAGAGCCTGCAACCAAGCGTCAACTTCCTCGCGTTCGGTGGCATCCTCGAGCAACTCGAACTCGAAACGGTAGCGCACTGGGCAGATGTATTCGCCAGCAAGAAGCAGCTTAAGGGTTCTGGCATTCATGATGCAACCTCCATTCCATCCACGGGATTGGAAGCAGCTCCACTTGGGCGGTACTCTCGGATACGCCCGCGATCCTCAAATAGGTAACGCTGTGCGAACATCGCCTGCTGCGCCGGCCCAAGCTCCGGGGAAGCCGTCACCACGTCAATACGGTTCTCCTGCAACATCAACATGAGCGCCAGAAAATTCTTGGGATCGAATTTGCCCACCTCATCGGTGACCCATGGCACGTGCACGGGATCCGAACCACGGATGGTGTTCAGTAGCGCCGTCATGAGGGTGATGAGAACGAGTGAGGTCAGACCCTCGGACGAAATATTCTCAAGTTCGCTGGCCCGCTTGAACTCCTTGTGCTGACCGTTATCGGTGACACTGCCCTTGAGCGAAATGTGCGAAGAGAGGTTCACCTCCAGACCGCCATCGTTACTCAGGACGGTCATGAACTCACCCAGAGCACGCGCGGTCTCATCTGGCGGCAGCTCACGGGCATAGTCCTTGCCGAATTCGTTGGCATGTCGCCGAACGACTTCGTCCATTCGAGCCAGTTTCTTGTAGAACCCTAGGTTCTCGAAGTTGGTGATGATGTCCAGACGCATGTCCTTGATACGCTCGAACCGGCGCACCCCCGACAGACCGCTCTGAAGCCTATCGTTAAATGCAGCCACCTCCTTCTCGAAGGACTGAATGGACTTTTGGAATGCCCCAATATTGGAAAGCAATGTCTTGAGCGTGAGATTCACGTCATTCGCAACTTGCGGACCGATATGTTTGTAGCAAGCGCACAGTTCTTCCGCGCGCCGAATGTCGCTGCTCTCGGAAACGGCTTCGAGACTTGTCTCAACCAGTTCGCGCACCTGGCTCTCTCGTGCGGTCAGATTCTGACGCAGCTGGGCGGAACGTTTCCCAATAGATTCAGTCAATGCCGTGAGTGCCTTGCGATCTCCATGCACCAGCCCTCTCAGCTCTCGGGCCGTGGTCTTCAAGTCGATCACCGAGCCGCCACTTGCCTGGTAGTCGCCAAACTCCTCTTCCAGCTCCGCCAGCACCGCGAGTTCGTCCTCGATATCGTCCAGGCGTTTTTGCTGCGCGGAAAGAGTGAGCTCGTACTCACGTGCCGCGTTGGCCGCCTGCGCGTCAAACTCGGAGAGCTTTGATGCCTGTAGCCGCGATGCCTCTTGGGCCTGTGCAGCGATTGTCCGCAAGGCTTCGACCCCGGCCGCACCTACGTCATCCAGCCACTTTGACCAGCGCTGGACCAAAGGCCTCTTTGCTTCGCACTCCTCTATGTTCTTTTTGACATCGCCCAGTTGTTTTTTGAGCTCACCCAGGCGCTGGACATTCACACCCTTATTCGATAGCTGCTCCAGCAGTTGAGCATCCAGGTCCTGGACCGTCTGATCCAACTCGACCGCTAGACGCTCGATGCTCGCATCCACTGAAGCGATAGCGGCATCCTGAGCCTTACGCGCCTCAGAACGTTGCTTACCGTGGGAGGTTTTGATCCTGTCCTGCTCCTGCGAGAGCTGGCTCTCTAAGTTGCGCTGCTGCGTCCTAACGGCATCGACTTCACCTTTGAGGCGCGTCCATTCGGTAGTAGCTCTTGTAACCGCGTTCCGCTTTTCTGTTTCGACCTGATGTTTTGCTGCCGTCAATGCCGTCTTAAGCGTATCAGTCTGTTGGTCCAGAATCGTGAGGCGTGCCCGCACGGACGCGGCGTGGGCTTCGGCAATTTTCAGGGCCTCAGACTTTCCGGTGAGGCCGCTGTGGAGCAACTGCAGATGGGCTTCAGCCACTGTGTGCCGACTCTCAGCCGCCTCGACGGCCTGGCGAGCCTGTTCGTCGTTGCTCCAGTCCGGTGCTGCGATGACGCCGGTATTGAGCTGCCAGCCGTATACCGTATTGGAACCTCCTTCAGTGACGACGGGCGCCAGATCTTCCCTGTCCAGCAGTTCAGGGTTGATGACCTTGGCCAGGTCACGCTTCCATGAGTCATCGGCATGATCGCGCAACGCGGCAAGCAAGGTTCCCGGATTGGGATTCAAGCTCAGACGGGCTTTGCCTACGTCTGTCGATGCCTCCTCGACGGAGGTCTTGGCAACGCGAATGGCCTGCTCATGCTCAAAGAATGTCCGGCGCACCTCTCCTTCGACTGAGCTCGCTTCGGACAACTCCTCTGAGATCCTGGCGCGCTGTTCAATATGAAGGTTCAAGCGCTCGGATGCCTGCTCAGCTGCCTGTACGACTTCGGCGCTTGCCGCCGGGGTGATTTTTCTCAGTTCCCAAGCTGCGCGTTGCTCAATGAGGGGTTCCAGTTCCGCATCCAACTCTGCGCGACGATCTTGATGCAGCTGGGAGGCTTGTTCCAATGCCGCTGCCTCAGCAGCCGCGATGTACTCCAGTGTCTGATCCAGGCGATCCCGGTGGGGCTGCTTACTCTTTTCCAGATCGACCTTGCGTGTGGAGGCTGCCGTTATGGCCTCCTGCTTCATCTGTCCATATCGGGTGGTGACTTGGCTGTGCTCAGATTCTGCGGCGTCCACCTGCTGCTTCAGGTTATGGCGAGTCAGCTGCAGGCTTGGAAGGTCTTGCACCTGAAGCTCCCAATGAGCAGCTCGCTCCCTGTCAAAGAACTCGGCAAGGTTTGCTTGTTCCTCGTACTTTGCCTTGGTTTCGTTGGCCGTTGCGCCCGTCAGCGCAGCGGCCTGCTCAAGAGTTGCACGCTCGAGCGCCTGGGCTTCCATGGCCGCGGCCCGAGTCTTTGTCAAGGTGTCAATCGCGCCAGCCACTTGGGTACGCTCGTAGATTCGCGCTGCCTTGACTGCGAGAACATCCGCTCGTCGGGCGCGGAACTTCGTTTCCGCAGCACGGTGCTCACGCAAGTTCTCTTCCAGCTCAGCGATTTTTGGCGCCAGCTTGAACGCATCCGCAACGGCATCCCGATTACGAATCCATCGCTCGATGGGACCTTTGCCCTGTTTGAACGTCAGTTTGGCGCGCTCCGCGCCATGTCCTAGGTCTTGCTGGACGAGACCGACTGCCACTTGCACGATGTCGGCAAAGTTGATGTGCTTCTTGACCATGGCAGCAACCAGGCGGTCCAAGTTGTCTAGGGCCTTGGGACCAAAGGACCACTCTAGGCTATACCTGCGCAGGCGCTCTTTTTCTTTGGACGTGGCCGGCGTACGCAGGATGACGGAGCGGTATTCGGCTGTCGTTAGCTTTCCCGTGGCTTGGATTCCAAGGCTGGAGGCTTTGAGTTGCGTTTCTTCGTCATCGAGGAAGCGACCATCTTCCACGAATAGCTCCTTGCGAAAGCCACAGCGATATAGGCGATAGAACGGCACGTCCGGATCGTCGGCACGCCTGCGAATGACGGCCAAGCGCATGTCCTCTTCACTGCTTGATCCGCGTTGGTATTCGAACGCGATTGCACTCGCGGCCGTGGGAAGAATGAACCGAACCATGGGTTCCTGTCCTTGACCAGCAGAAACAATCTGGCTCGGGAGATGCCCAAAGAACAACGGCAAGATACGCAAGGTAGTTGTCTTGCCGACCCCGTTATCGCCAAGTACAGCGGCACCACCTCTAGGGTCGATGGCTGTAACACGCCCACTTGGGACATGCAAGTTTGTGCCGGCATTAATAAGCACCATGCGGCACAACTGATATTGAAGTTTCGTCTCTCCCATGTCGCTCCCCGATTTTTGAAATCAATCAAATCGTTTTGACCATTCTAGAGCGACATTCCTGCTGTTGGACTCGGCGAGAACGGATGTCTATTAGCAAAATCTTCCGGCGCACAGGCCTAGCTTGCAATAGCCATGAATCGAGACGGGAAGTCGTGCGGAAGCGGCGTGATCTAAAGAGATCTGCACACTCAGCGCCTCCTTAAGCCCCTGACGAGGTAATCAGCTGTAAAGAGGTCACAGATCTGCCGACAGGCACCATGATGGGGGCCTGTCTAATCCACCGCGCCAAGGTCAGAACGCTGTAACCATTGCCGAACGATTCGATGACAAAGATATGGGCGGTTCCATTCGCGTCTTGAATAGTCAGTTCCATGGCACCCAACGGACCTGTGGCTTTGTACGAGCAATACCCACGTATCCATGTCCATACATCGCCATCAACGACATTCGGAAACTGCGTCGCAAAGGTCTGCGATCGTATGAAATACTCGATCACAAGCTTGCTGTCTCGCGGACGCTGCGGGTGCTCCCCAACAGCAGCGAACATCAATTCTTCACTCTGCTCTACACAGCGCCAAAGTGTACTGGTGATGGTATTACCAAAGTGCTTAGCTATTTCTCGCACTCGCGCCAAGCTCATGGTGCGAGCGAGCCTGTGTTGAGTAAAGACTTCGTCCGGGAAAAGCAGTCGGCCGGCACCATAGTTCGCCTCCGCTTCAATCCGCTCATGGCAACCCTGAGAGAGAGTCTCCCGGTCGTCGCCTAGCGTGTAATCCGCGTGCCACGGGATCAAACTATGCGCAATTTCATGCGTTTCGTACCAACGCTTCTTCAAATCCGGCACACTGAGATCTACGAGGATGCGCTTGCGATCCGGGATAAACAGCGCACTCAGATCAAACTTGCGAACCGCATCCAAGAGCAACCCCGGCCTTGCGATAACCTGCTTAGCGCCAACCTTGAGCTTATGGATGATCTCGTCACGTAATCCTGGATCGTCAAGGCGATAGTATTTCAAGTCGAGCTTCAAACGATCTCGAACCTCGAGAAGCTCAATCGGTCCATCTGTGTAGCCGACTTCTTGATGCACTCGGTCAACAACTTTGTTGATATCGCGTACCGCTCTTGGCTCCAGGAATATGTTCTTCATCTTATCGATTAGTCCTTCTGTGACAGCACCTCAACAAGAGCACGAATGAGCTCGTACTGATCATCTGACACGGATGCTGTCCCTTTTGATTTCGCTGCATAGCGAACTTGGTCGTCATTCGCCGCGACCGTTAATCGATGATTAGCAAGTTGAATGAATTTTTTTCGAGAAAAGTGACAAGCATCAGCTAGTTGTCCTACTGTACGTGGAGCTGGGTCATATGTAGCTTGAGTTTCAAGCGATTCGATTTCAGTCTCATCGACATCTGCAAGATCAGCCAGCTCTGATCTTGTCCAACCCCGCTGCTCCCTGACATATCGAAGAACTTTGCCTAGCTCTGTTGGCACCTCAGCAAGAACCGAAGGAGTGACTGTCCGCTGCTGCATATCCTTCTTGAATTGCTTCAAAGACGTTCCACCTGCACCAATATCTGCGTCATCGCCTTGCTTGAGTTTGCTCTCGAGCCATTCACGAGAAATATTCAACTTCATGATCTGCTCCTGGCAATGAACTCGCTCGCAGCCTGCGGGCTAAGTTCGTAGTACTTAAGGTCCTCCTTCTTAGGATCTACACCGAGGCACTGAAAACCTTGCCGCTCGTAAAAACCCTCCGCTCTTGGAAGTGAATGAAGGCCAATCCGGCCCTTGAAGTCGTTGTCCAGGCTCGTCTGGATCGCCGCATGAAGCAGCAACAAGCCGACGCCAACAAATCGCGGCTGCTCCACGAGTGCGCGCAAATTCCACGGCGCCGTCGCCAAGTAGACGATGTACACCAGGGGCTTGCCAGCCTCCCTCTCCAGCTTGCCGAAATAGCCATCGGTCATGAGAAGCATCATTCCCTGCGTCTGACCATCACATTCGACAGCCAATGTCGGGCACGACAGCAGATGCGCTGAATCCTTGACCTTCTCGCCCCAATTCCAGTGGTCGTGCTCGAGGTATGGAACCGCACGGCCTTCGGCCACAGCGCGCTCCTCCTCGACGGCCAGATGCTCCTTCCAGCTGTCATCGACTTGCAGCGCATATCCCGTGTCAATGCGCTCATGAAGCATCGCCTCTGAAAAACTGCCATCAGCAGCTTTCAGCGGAACAACATGCGACTCGCTCACAGAACAACGACCTCTTTCTTCTCCTTGGCCACTTCGTCCTCGAAAAAGAGCTTCTCGCCCAGCTTCAGGCGAGCGTTCACCAACTGATAGAGGCGCAAGGCCTGGCGAAGGACGGCGGTTTTGCTCAGGTCTTTCTCTATGCACAGCGTCTCCAGTACGTCCATCTCTGGCTCGGTCAAGTTCAAGGTCATTGTTCGCTTGGTATTCACAGGTCTCTCCAGGTGTCGCTCAAATAATACATGTTCTTCGGCTATTTTTCAATTGAAAAATAATTGTTTTTTAGCTAAAATGCAGCTATAATTTAGCCACCAACTCAGAAAGGATGGTCCTAATGGAACACAACGCACAAGAGTCGTCGGAGAAACACCCCCGTGTTATTCCGATCTTCATCGATGACGTCAAATACGAGCTGCCCAACGGCTCTGTCACCGGCGCCCAGCTCCGCGCCTTGGTCCCTGTCCCGGCAGACCGCGACCTTTGGCTCGAGGTCCCTGGCCCCAAGGATGACGACCTGATCCGTTCGGATTTGCCCTACGAGGTAAAGCCTGGGTCGCACTTCTACACGGCGCCGAGCACGATCAACCCCGGGGGGCTCTGATATGGAATTGCCTGTACGCGACGTGAAGTTCTTGAACGAGCGCGGCTTGGTCTGGGAGCTCCTCCCTGACCCGCAGGGTGCCGCCTGCCTCGTTGTTAAAGAGTTCAACGTGGCTGCGGGCGGTTTCACGCCCGCGACAACTGAACTCATGATCCGGATTCCGCCCCAGTACCCCATGACTCCGTTGGACATGTGGTACTGCGATCCCCCAATCCGCTTGGCGGAAAACGGGCAGTTCGCAGCTGCGTCCGAAGTGATGGAGCCCCATCTCGGCCGGACCTGGCAGCGCTTTTCGCGTCACCTCAATGGCGGATGGCGCCCTGGGGTAGATGGCCTTCGCTCCTACTTCACGCTCATTCAACGCGAGCTACAGGGAGTGGGGAAATCATGACTGTCACTCGAATCGTAGTGCTGGACACCCAGCTTCAAGAGCTGCGACAGAGGTTGTTCGACAAACCAGGCGTGGAAGGAGCCGCCTTCCTTTTGTGCGGGCAGTCCATCTCAGAAGGCGTTGTTAAGCTGATCGTGCACGCGGTAATTCCTATCGCTGACGTAGATTATTTGCGCCGTGAGCGGTATGGTTTGACCATCGCATCACCCGCACTGACGCGCGTTGCAAAGTTGGCCCGCTACGAGGGCTTGAGTGTCGTCTTCGCTCATTCTCACCCCGAAGGAGTGCCTGACTTCTCGGAACAGGATGACCGTGAAGAGGAACGGCTGCTGCCATTTCTTCAAGCGAGAGTGCCAGGACGAGTTCACGGCACTCTGGTCCTTACTGAGCACCAAATTCAAGGACGTTTGTACGTGCCGGATCGGGTGCCTGTCAACGCGATCATCTCCATTGGCGACCGCATCCGAAGCTGGGCCCCTGCGGGCATGGACACTGTTGAGCCATTTTTCGACAGGCAAGTTCGAGCTTTCGGACCCGACATCCAGCGGCTTCTAAAAGGGCTTCGCGTTGGTATTGTCGGAGCCGGTGGCACGGGTTCACCCGTAGCTGAACAGATCTACCGTCTTGGTGTTGGCCATCTACGAATTTTTGATGGTGATCAATTCGCGGAAACAAACGTCAACCGCGTCTATGGTTCATCCCTGAAAGATGATGGGAGGCTGAAGGTCGAGATGCTGAAGGAGCATCTTGACAAGATCGGACTTGCCACCATCGTGGACATCGTGCCTCGCCACATTACCAATGAGACTGCTGCGCTGGCACTGCGGGACTGTGACATTGTTTTTGGGTGCACCGACAAAGAACAGCCCAGAGCTATCCTCGTACAGCTTGCGATCCGCTATTGCATGCCTGTTTTCGACCTAGGCGTCCTCATTGACTCGCAAGATGGTCATATCGTTGGCGTACATGGTCGCGTCACGACGCTGATGCCAGGAGAAGCCTGTCTCTTTTGTCGAGGGCGCATTACTGCGGAAGCCATTCGCATCGAAGCTCTATCGGAGGAAGATCGACAGAGACAAGTGCGCGATGGCTATGCACCCGAGCTAGACGAGCCTGCGCCTGCGGTCATCGCATTCACTTCTGCAACGGCAAGCGCTGCGGTAATGGAGTTGCTGCATCGCCTGACGGGCTTTATGGGGGGGGAACGCTCGTCGTCGGAGGTACTGCTTGCGCTTGACCAGACCAGGCTGCGCACAAATCGGATAAAGCCGAGAGAAGGATGCCTGTGCGAGGACTACTCGTTCTGGGGCCGCGGCGACGTGGAACCGTTTCTTGAAATGGTGTGGCCTACTGACACCAAATGACTCGACCATCTCGGAGCCAGAAATGAGCTCCGCAGCTGGTTGCGTCGACTGACGGATGCACGGAAAAGCGCTTTGCCGATTGGACACTGACCTTCCATCGAGGCGATTGGCTCTGCATAAGATTCAACGCGATCTGTTGACCGCAGCCGCAGGGACACGTCATAAGAAGCCATTTCTCCCGTCCCCCTCCTAGAACAAGTGCAGCCACTCCCGCAGTTCTAGCTGCAGAGGCAGCAGCGCTTCGATCTTCAAAGGTATGGAGGACAAATTTTGGGCCGGCAATGGGGGCGCTGGCTGGTTGAGCTAAGCCCTCAAATCCGAACCATCTAACGACGGTTTGCAAGATGCGTCTCAGCATTTTTTTCACAAAGATTGTTAGTGTTCTCATTGGAACACCGGTTCCACAGTCTTTGAGCGATCGGTTTGAATGCCTCCAAGCTAGTCAATCTTTGATGAGCTCGAGGCTGTTTGTCTCGACTAACACCATTCATGGATTGCCGAAGACGGTCAAAAACCGGCATGAATGAATCCTCAGTATTCACCGACAAATCCTCACTGCTAGCCACTCGCACGTCCATTTTCAAAATTTGTTGATGAAACATATCGCCTACTCTACGAAATTCAAGATGCAAGTACTTGCATACAACCAATCCTCTTTCTACCATGAGTTCAAACATAAATGAGTAGAGTTCAAAGATAGCTGAGAACCGACAGCGCCCCCTCGGTCCGCCCCGGTCTTGAAAAGATTCGAAATTGCCTTATCATTGGCACTCACTGGATTCGAGTGCTAACACTTCGAATCCAATGCCAAGTTAATGAGCGCCAACTTCGGCACTCAAATCTTCCAATCCACTGTTTCAAACTCTAGGAGAGCCCTGATGAAACTGCGTCCTCTGGCCGATCGCGTGATTGTCAAGCGCGTTGAAAACGAAACCAAGACTGCCTCCGGCATCGTCATCCCCGACAGCGCCGCCGAGAAGCCCGACCAGGGCGAAGTCCTGGCTGTGGGCCCCGGTCGCAAGAACGACAAGGGCGAGATCGTCGCCATGAACGTCAAGGTCGGCGACCGCGTCCTGTTCGGCAAGTACAGCGGCCAGACCGTCAAGGTTGGCGGCGACGAACTCCTCGTGATGAAAGAGGAAGACCTGTTTGCCGTGGTTGAGAAATAAATCTCAAGCCCACTCATTCACTCTATTGAACTGAATTCGGAGAAATCAAATGGCAGCTAAAGACGTAATTTTCGGCGGTGAAGCACGTGCCCGCATGGTCGAAGGCGTGAACATCCTGGCCAACGCGGTCAAGGTGACCCTGGGCCCCAAGGGCCGCAACGTGGTGCTCGAGCGCTCCTTCGGTGCCCCGACCGTGACCAAGGACGGTGTGTCCGTGGCCAAGGAAATCGAACTGAAGGACAAGCTGCAGAACATGGGCGCGCAGATGGTCAAGGAAGTTGCTTCCAAGACTTCTGACAACGCCGGCGACGGCACCACCACCGCCACCGTGCTGGCCCAGGCCATCGTGCGCGAAGGGATGAAGTACGTGGCCGCCGGCATGAACCCCATGGACCTGAAGCGCGGTATCGACAAGGCCGTGACGGCCCTGATCGAGCAGCTGAAGAAGGCTTCCAAGCCCACCACCACCTCCAAGGAAATCGCCCAGGTCGGCTCCATCTCCGCCAACAGCGACGTGAGCATCGGCGAGATCATCGCCAATGCCATGGACAAGGTCGGCAAGGAAGGCGTGATCACCGTGGAAGACGGCAAGTCCCTGCAGAACGAACTCGACGTGGTCGAGGGCATGCAGTTCGACCGTGGCTACCTGTCTCCCTACTTCATCAACAACCCCGAGAAACAGGCCGCCCTGCTGGACAACCCCTTCGTGCTGCTTTACGACAAGAAGGTGTCCAACATTCGTGACCTGCTGCCCACGCTGGAAGCCGTGGCCAAGGCCGGCCGTCCGCTGCTGATAATTGCCGAAGACGTCGAGGGCGAAGCCCTGGCGACCCTGGTGGTCAACACCATCCGCGGCATCCTGAAGGTTGTGGCTGTCAAGGCCCCGGGCTTTGGCGACCGTCGCAAGGCTATGCTGGAAGACATCGCCATCCTGACCGGCGGCAAGGTCATCGCTGAAGAAGTCGGCCTGACGCTCGAAAAGGTGACCCTGGCCGATCTGGGCCAGGCCAAGCGCATCGAGGTGGGCAAGGAAAACACCATCATCATCGACGGCAACGGCGCTGCCGCTGACATCGAAGCCCGCGTCAAGCAAGTGCGCGTGCAGATCGAGGAAGCCACCAGCGACTACGACCGCGAGAAGCTGCAAGAGCGCGTGGCCAAGCTGGCCGGCGGTGTGGCCGTGATCAAGGTCGGCGCTGCGACCGAAGTCGAGATGAAGGAAAAGAAGGCCCGCGTGGAAGACGCCCTGCACGCCACCCGCGCTGCCGTGGAAGAAGGCATCGTGGCCGGTGGCGGCGTGGCCCTGCTGCGCGCCCGTCAGGCCGCTGGCACCATCAAGGGTGACAACGCCGACCAGGACGCAGGTATCAAGCTGGTGCTCAAGGCCATCGAATCGCCCCTGCGCGAGATCGTCTACAACGCTGGCGGCGAGCCCAGCGTGGTCGTCAACGCCGTGCTGGCTGGCAAGGGCAACTACGGCTTCAACGCAGCCAACGACACCTACGGCGACATGATCGAAATGGGCATTCTGGACCCGACCAAGGTGACCCGCACCGCGCTGCAGAACGCTGCCTCCGTCGCTTCCCTGATGCTGACCACCGAGTGCATGGTGTCCGAAGCCCCGAAGGACGAAGCTGGTGCTGGCGGCGGCATGCCGGGCGGTATGGGTGGCATGGGCGGCATGGGCGACATGGGCATGTAAGTGCTCCTTGCCTGAGGCTCCATGCCGTTGTTGCAAGGGCTTGCCGTGCCCTAAGGTACTGTCTGCGCCCTTGCGCCTAGGCCTGAAGCCTCATGCTGCGTCGAGTGGCGTTACGTTACTCGACACAAAGAAAAAACCCGCAGTGCTAGCACGCTGCGGGTTTTTTCTTGGGCGCCTGTTTTCTAGCTGCGCAAGCGTTGGAGCAGACCGGCCGTTGATGCATCCAGGCCTGTGGTGTCGCCGCTTTCCAGGCGCGGTTCGATGGCTTTGGCCAGCACCTTGCCAAGCTCCACGCCCCACTGATCGAAGCTGTTGATGCCCCAGAGCGAACCGGCCACGAAGACGCGGTGTTCGTACAGCGCGATCATCGCGCCCAGGCTCGCCGGTGTCAGCTCGTCCAGGATCAGGAAAGTGCTGGGCCGGTTGCCCGGCATATGACGGTGGCCGCCCATATCGTCCTGCCCCAGCATCAGCGCCTGGGCCTGGGCCAGGCCGTTGGCCAGCAGCTTGTGATGATGCGCCGGCAGGTCGTGCGCCACCTTCTTGACTGCAATGAACTCGACCGGGATCACGTCGCTACCCTGGTGCAGCATCTGGAAATAGGCGTGCTGGCCGTTCGCTGCCGGCTCGCCCCAGATCACGGCTGACGTGGCATAGGGCAGGGCCTGCCCGGCCTCATCGACACGCTTGCCATTGCTTTCCATCTCAAGCTGCTGCAGGTAGGCCTGCATGCGACGCAAGCCGCTGTGATAGGGCGCCACGCTGCGGCTGCCGAAGCCGTGGAAATTGCGGTACCAGACGTCGAGCAGGGCCAGCTGCACCGGCAGGTTGCGCTCCAGGGACGTGGTACGGAAATGCTCGTCCATGGCATGCGCACCGGCCAGCAGTTCGCGGAAGCGCTGCGCGCCAATGGCAATGGCAATCGGCAACCCGATCGCCGACCACATGGAATAACGCCCCCCCACCCAGTCCCAGAAACCGAAGGTGGTGCTGATGCCGAACTCGGCCGCCGCCTGCACATTGCTGGTCAGCGCGCAGAAGTGACGCGCCACATCACGCCCACCCTGTGCTTCGAACCAGGCCTTGGCAGAGCGGGCATTGGTCATGGTCTCCAGTGTCGTGAACGACTTGGACGCCACCAGGAACAAGGTGCTCTCAGGCCGCACCTGGCGCAACACGCTGCTGAGTTCGTGGCCGTCGACGCTGGAAACAAAGTGGTAGCGCTTGCCATGATCGACAAACTCGTCCAGCGCCAGCACCGCCATCTGGGGCCCCAGGTCGGAGCCCCCGATGCCGATGTTCACCACATCGGTGATGGCAGCATCTTCACGCACGGCCTGAACGTAGGTCAGCATGGCATTCAGCACCTCATGTACTTCATGCAGCTCGCCCTGAGCGTATGGCGTGAGTTGAGAGGCAGCGGCTCCGCCGGGATGGCGCAGCAGGAAATGCATGGCGGCCCGGCCCTCGGTGCTGTTCACAGGTTCGCCGCGGAACATGGCATCACGGTGCTGCGCCATCCCGCACTGGCGTGCCAGTTCGGTCAGCTGGGCCTGGATCGCGGTAGTGATCAGGTTCTTGGAGAGGTCGGCGAACACATGGGGCGCTTGCAGACTCAGCCCCTCGAAGCGGCCCTGATCCGAGGCGAAAGCCTGTCGCAGGTCCAGGGACCGGCCCTGAGCCTCGTACAAGGCTCGCAAGGCCGACCAGGCCGGCGTGCGGTCACATCGGGTGCGTGTCATCAGGCGGCGCGTATCAGTTGCTCAAGCTTCACCGTGTCGGCGGCAAAGGCACGTATGCCTTCGGCCAGTTTTTCGGTGGCCATGGCGTCTTCGTTGAGTGCATAACGGAAACCCGCCTCGTCATACTGCACGACCGGCAGGTCCAAGGTGCGTGCCGCGTCGGGCACCAGGGCCCGCTTGATCGGTGTTTCGCTGCCCGCCAGCTGCGCCAGCAACTCGGGCGAAATGGTCAACAGGTCGCAGCCCGCCAGCGCCACGATCTGGCCCACATTGCGAAAACTCGCCCCCATGACCTCGGTACGGATGCCATGGCACTTGTAGTGCTTGTAGATGGCGTGGACGGATTTCACACCCGGGTCGTTCACGCCGCTGTTGGCCGCCTCGTCCCAGCTGTCGCCGGCGGCTTTCTTGTACCAGTCGTAGATGCGACCCACGAAGGGCGAGATCAGCTGCACCTGCGTCTGCCCGCAGGCCACGGCCTGGCAAAAGGAAAACAGAAGCGTGAGATTGGTGTGGATACCGCGCTTCTCCAGCAACGCAGCCGCCTGGATGCCCTCCCAGGTCGCCGCGATCTTGATCAACACGCGGTCGATATGGATGCCCTGGGCCTGGTAGAGCTCGATGATGCGCTCGGCGCGCGCCACCGTGGCCTGCGTATCGAAGCTCAGGCGGGCGTCGACCTCGGTCGACACTCGCCCCGGGATGAGCGCGAGGATCTCGCAACCGAAGCGCACCAGCAAGCGGTCGATGATCTCGTCCAGCGCCCGGCCGCGAAACTGGTCCACGGCCTGCTGCAGCAAGGGTTGATAGTCGGGCTTTTGCACCGCCTTGAGGATGAGCGAAGGATTGGTCGTCGCGTCCTGCGGTTTGACGGCGGCCAGCTGGCGGAAATCGCCCGTATCGGCCACCACGGTGGTGAACTGGCGCAGCGCATCGAGTTGGTTCATGGGCTTGAATTATCGATGAACCTGGAAACAGGCAGTCAACCGCAGTTTCCGAGTTGAAATAAAATTACGCTTTCTCTTGGTTTCATGTAACCATGCGCGTCTGCCTCATGGCCTGTTCACGGTGGACAGGCCCCAGACGCCCCACTGGAGTCCCCATGCTCGACCGCATCCGCGCTTCGCTCCCCTCGCTGGCTCCGGCCGAACAGCGCGTGGGCCAGCTGGTCCTGACCGATCCGCGTGCCTTTGCCAACCTGCCCGTCAGCGAACTGGCCGACCGCTCCCACGTGAGCAAGCCCACCGTGGTGCGTTTTTGCCGCAGCATGGGCTACGACGGCCTGTCCGACTTCAAGCTCAAGCTGGCTGGCACCGTGAGCGAAGGCGTGCCCTTCATCCACCGCAGCGTGGACGTGGACGACAAGACCAGCGATGTGGTGGTCAAGGTTATCGACAACACGGTGGCGGCCTTCCTGAAGTACCGCAATGATGCCAGCACCGCCGCCATCGACAAGGCAGCCACCGTGCTGGCAGCCACCTACAAGACCGGCAAGCGCATCGAGTTCATCGGCGCCGGCAATTCGGGCATCGTGGCGCTGGACGCGCAGCACAAGTTCTTCCGCCTGGGCGTGAACACCGTGGCCTACAGCGACGGCCATATGCAAGTCATGAGCGCCTCGCTCATGGGCCCCGGGGACTGCCTGGTGGTCATTTCCAATTCCGGCCGCACCCGCGACCTGATGGATGCCAGCGACATCGCGCGCAAGAATGGCGCCACCACCATCATCATCACCACCAGCGGCTCGCCGCTGGCCATGGCCGGCCACATCCACCTCGCGGCCGACCATCCCGAGGGCTACGACCGCTACAGCCCCATGGTCTCGCGTTTGATGCACCTGATGATCGTGGACATCCTGGCCACCTGCGTGGCCTTGCGCATCGGCGGCAACCGCCTGCAGCCCATGCTCAAGGAAATGAAGAACAACCTGCGCAACAAGCGCTACGCCTGAGACGCAGCCCCGGCACTGTCATGCCCTAGGGATGGCGCGCCAGCACGGCGCCATCCAGCTCCACCGGGCCGTACCAGGCACGCGCCTGTGATTGCGTGTTGTCGCTGTCGGTCATGATGGCCACGCCGATCAACCGGCCGGGCTCTTCGCCAAACACCTGGCGGTAATCTGCACGTATATCGCGCTCATAATCCAGCCACTGGTTCAACCGTGCCGGGCCGGACTCCACCACCAGCTTGCGGATACGGTCCGTACGCGGGTTGGTGATGACACTGCCGGCTTCGCGCGTCGGGCACCAGACGTACATCAGCGTCGCATAGGGTAACGCTTCGCCCGTCATCAACTGGACCAGTTCTGACAGCATGTGGTCACGGGTGGATAAGCTGGACCGGTCACCATCAAAGCTCAAGACCACTCGGACCACAGAATCCGCACGGTCACGCCGCGCCAGGTCTGCCGTCGGCATCAGTGCCGGCACCTGCCACGAAAAACGGATCTGCCCCAGATCCTCAGGCGCGATGCCCAGCTTGCGCCTCAAGAGACTGGCCGAGGACAGGGCCTGTACTTCCATGGCCTCCCGCCCGGCAACGTGCACGGGCAGATAAGCTGTGGCCGCCTTGCCCGGCAGTGGCATGTGCTGCCAGCCATAAAAGGCCTGTGACTCGCTTGAGGCCCGCTCAAGCGAGGATGTCGTTGAGCTGCAGGCCGTCAAGCCCAGCAGCATCAAGGCTATTGCACCGAGCGCAGGAAATACCCCCAGGGTCACTGCTCCCCGTTTGTATTTCGATTGCATCAAAAGCTGAGTCCTGTCCATTAAAAATCAACCATCCCATAAAAAAACCCTGCCACGTTGCCGCGACAGGGTTCTTGACTCTTACCTTCAGCTGGCTTGCGCCAGCGTCAGATCAGAAGTTGTGGCGCAGGCCGACCAGCAGGCGGCTGGTGTCCTTGACAACAGCGGCGCCGGCGTTGTCGGCCTTCTCGACGATGTAGCGTGCGTAGGTGGTCGAACGCTTGCTCAGAGCGTACTGCACACCCAGGCCCGTCATGGTCGAGTCGACGTTGCCGACGAGCTTGTCGTCCAGCTTCTGGATGTTGGCCGACAGGGTCAGGGCGGGAGACAGCGGCACATCGGCAGCCAGGTTCATGCCGGCGTTATCAGCCGTGTCCGTACCAGTCGCGTCGGTAGCCTTGTAGCTGTGACCACCCAGGGTGAACTTGGCGAACTGGAAGTCGTACGACACATAGTAGCTGGTCAGGTCATTCTTGGAGCCAACAGCTGCGGTAGAGGTACCAGCGTTACCACTGCCACCAGCAGTACCACCACTACCGATTTCGCGGGCGAACTTGCTCACGCCAGCAGCGATGGGGCCGTTGGCATAGAACAGGCCGACGTCGGACAGGGCGCCAGCAACGGGGGTGGCGCCGTCGTCAGACTTGGGCGAGTACAACAGAACGAAGCTGAAGCCGGAGAAGTTCGGCGAGGTGTAGGCGATCGAGCTGTCGAAGCGGGTCACGGACAGGCCCATCAGGGTGGAGTAGCCACCAGCACCCAGAGAGACGCGGCCGGCGTCCTTGGTGTTGAAGCTGGCGCCACGAGCACCCTGGACGGTCAGGGTGGGGGAGTTCGGAGCGCCCAGCTTGACGGAACCGAAGGAGCCCGACAGGCCGACGAAGGACTGGCCGGTGCCGTAGGTGCCGCCGCTGCCTTCGGTGGCGGTGTCGGCCGTGTTGAAGTTGGTTTCCAACAGGAAGTCAGCCTTCAGACCGCCGCCCAGATCTTCCAAACCGGACAGGGTGAAACCGGTCGTGCCGATGCCGTCCTTGCTGATACGCGTGCTGTTAACCGTGGTGCCAGCAGTGGTTTCGGTCTTGCTCGAACGATAGGTGGCGTCCAGGGTACCGGAGACGGTCACGTTCTGGGCGAAAGCGCTGGTGGCAGCCAGGGCGGCCACGGCAATCAGGGTCTTTTTCATATTGAAAGTTCTCCAAAGGTTTAACAAGGGGTCCCGAAGGGAGTTTCCGGATCCCCGGGCCAACCTCCTCTAACAAGGAAGTTGGATGTATTGCACCAGAGCCCGATAGCCGGGTCAAAGGAAAACCCCCGAGTCCTCCCGATTCGCCCCAGGTTTCGTTGTGACCCTGCAACATTGCACAAACAAGATGCAACTCGGCTGGGACGTGGCCACTCCCCCAAAAAATAAGCTCTAAAATTAGACCCATTAAAAGAGTTATTTATGCAAACCTTGCTGGTTGATCGGGCCGTAAGCATGTCCCAATTCAAGAAGAACCCGGCCGCCGTGCTGCGCCAGGCCGAAGGCCGTCCGGTTGCCGTGCTGAACCACAACCGGGTCGGTTTCTATCTGCTGGAGCCCCCGCTGTTCGAAGCCATGCTGGAGGAGCTGGGCCGCCTGCGCCATGCCGCCGCCCAGGCCGAGGGGCCCCCGCCTGAGGCCACCTCCTACAGACCGCTGATTGAGGCCTTGTTGAGCCAGACCAAGGCAGCGCTGGGCTGAATTCAGGACAATTCAGCCATGACCACAGCCACCGACGCCCTACTCTGTGCTGCCGACACAGCCCTGCGCACCCTTTTTGCCCCGCCTCGGGCCAGCCACCCCACGCCTCGCCCGGCCACGCCGGACCGGGAGTTGACGCCAGAGGAAAAGCGCCTTTCGGCCGCATTGATGCGCGTGAACCACGTGGGTGAAGTCTGCGCCCAGGCGCTGTACACCGCCCAGGCCCTGACCACACCCAACCCGGCCCTGCGCGCGCATTTCACGCGCGCCTGCACCGAAGAGACCGACCACCTGGCCTGGACGAAACAGCGCCTGGACGAACTGGGCTCACGCACCTCGCTGCTGAACCCGCTCTGGTACGCCGGCGCCTTTGGCATCGGTCTGCTGGCGGGGCGCCTGGGCAATGCGGTCAGCCTGGGTTTCGTGGTGGAAACCGAGCGCCAGGTGGAAGCCCATCTGATGAGCCATATGGACCGGCTGCCCGCAGGCGACCAGACGTCGCGCGCCATCGTGACGCAGATGGCCGCCGACGAGGTGAACCACGCCGTGGACGCGCAAAAAGCCGGGGCGGTGGAACTGCCCGGGCCGGTGAAGGGATTGATGCGCGCGGCGGCCAGGATCATGACCACCACCGCGCACCATATTTAGTTGGGGACTCAGCCCTCGATCACGTCGAAACTGGTCGTGATCTCAGCCGTCTTGCCCAGCATGATGCTGGCCGAACAGTACTTGTCGTGGCTCATCTTGATGGCACGTTCCACGGCGGCGGCCGGGATGCCCTTGCCGGTGACGGTGAAGTGCATGTGGATCTTGGTGAACACCTTGGGGTCTTCGCTGGCGCGCTCGCTCGTGAGCTTGACGCTGCAGCCGCGCACCTCATGCCGGCCGCGCTTGAGGATGAGCACCACGTCATAGGCCGTGCAGCCACCGGTGCCGGCCAGCACGGTCTCCATGGGCCGCGGGGCCAGGTTCTGGCCGCCGTTTTCGGGCTTGGCCGCATCGGGCGCGCCGTCCATCACCAGCACGTGACCGCTGCCGGTTTCGGCCACGAAGCCCATGTTGGAGCGTGCGCCGGTGGCGCCGGTCCAGCTGACTGTGCATTCCATGTTCTGTTCCTTGTCAAAATGGGGGTCTGGCGTAAATTATCCCCACACCGCCAGCCCTCATGAAAACAAGACCTCTGCAGCCCGCTGACTATCTGAAGAAAATCCTGACCGCGCGCGTCTACGACGTCGCTGTCGAGTCCCCTTTCGAGCCCGCCAAAGCCCTGAGCCGTCGCCTGCACAACAAGGTGCTGCTCAAGCGCGAGGACCAGCAGGCCGTGTTCAGTTTCAAGCTGCGCGGCGCCTACAACAAGATGGCGCATCTGACGCCGGAACAGCTGAAGAAGGGCGTGATCTGTGCCTCGGCCGGCAACCATGCCCAGGGCGTGGCGTTGGGCGCCAACCGCCTGGGCACGCGCGCCGTGATCGTGATGCCCACGACCACGCCACAGCTCAAGATCGACGCCGTCAAGGCGCTGGGCGGCAAGGTGGTGCTGCAGGGCGACAGCTACTCCGACGCCCACGCCCACGCCCTGACCCTGCAGAAGAAGCAGGGGCTCACCTTTGTCCACCCCTTTGATGATCCGGACGTGATCGCCGGCCAGGGCACCATCGCCATGGAGATGCTGCGCCAGCACCAGGGCCCGCTCGACGCCGTTTTCGTGGCCATCGGTGGCGGCGGGCTGATCAGCGGTGTGGCGGCCTACATCAAGGCCGTGCGCCCGGACGTCAAGGTCATCGGCGTGCAGATGAACGACTCGAACGCCATGATCCAGTCGGTGCGCGCGGGCAAGCGCGTCACGCTGCAGGACGTGGGCCTGTTCTCCGACGGCACCGCCGTCAAGCTGGTGGGCGAGGAGACCTTCCGCCTGACCCGCAAGCTGGTAGACGACTACATCGAGGTCGATACCGACGCCGTCTGTGCGGCCATCAAGGACGTCTTCGTGGACACCCGTTCCATCGTGGAGCCTGCCGGCGCGCTGGCCGTGGCCGCCATCAAGCAATACGTGGCCAAGCACAAGACCAGGGGCGAGACCTATGCCGCCATCCTGTGCGGTGCCAACATGAATTTCGACCGTCTGCGCTTCGTGGCCGAGCGCGCCGAGGTGGGCGAGGAACGCGAAGCCCTGTTCGCCGTGAACATGCCCGAGGAGCGTGGCAGCTTCCGCCGCTTCTGCGAACTGATCGGCGACCTGCCAGGCGGGCCGCACAACGTAACCGAGTTCAGCTACCGCATCAGCGACCAGAGCAAGGCCCATGTCTTCGTCGGGCTTTCGACCTCGACCAAGGGGGAAAGTGCCAAGATCGCCACCAACTTCAAGCGCCACGGCTTCCCCTCGCTGGATCTGACACACGACGACCTAGCGCAGGAACATATCCGCCACATGGTGGGTGGCCACTCGGCCCTGGCTCGAGACGAGCGCCTGCTGCGTTTCATCTTCCCCGAACGCCCCGGCGCCCTGCTCAAATTCCTGAGCCTGATGCGCCCGAACTGGAACATCAGCCTCTTCCATTACCGCAACCAGGGCGCCGACTATGGCCGCATCCTGGTCGGCATCCAGGTGCCCAAGGCCGACGACAAGGCTTTCGCCAAATTCCTCGAAACGCTGGGTTACGCCTACGTAGAGGAAACCCGCAACCCGGCCTATCGCATGTTCCTGCAGGCCTGATCACCCTTTTCAGCAGACACGAAAGAGACGCCATGAGTTACGAACTGATCCAGG
>Ga0187844_10000380_pt1 | contig 34693 bp, 32 predicted proteins | sample SpaLakP09_SKY_50_FD_134517 | JGI IMG/M metagenome (GOLD analysis project Ga0187844, IMG submission 134517) | Oligotrophic lake water microbial communities from Sparkling Lake, Wisconsin, USA - SP09_SKY_50 | ecosystem: Environmental > Aquatic > Freshwater > Lake | place: USA: Sparkling Lake... | reverse complement strand
CGCGATCGCGATCGCGGAGCAGGCGTTCAGCACGTTGTGCATGCCCGGCTGGTTCAATACGAAATCCGTGTCCGGATAGCCCTGCTGGCGCACGGTGAAATGCATCTGGATGCCGACGGCGCGCGCGTTCAGGGCACGCACTTCGGCCTCTTCCGAAAAGCCGTACGTCGTCACCGGTTTCGTCACCTGCGGCAGGATGGACCGCACATTCGCATCGTCGATGCACATCATCGCGCGGCCGTAGAACGGCAGGCGGTGCGTGAAGTTGACGAACGCCGCCTTCAGTTTTTCGAAGTCGTGCTCGTACGTCTCCATGTGGTCGGCGTCGATATTGGTGATCACCTCGATCATCGGCGACAGGTTCAGGAACGACGCATCCGATTCGTCGGCTTCCGCGACGATGTAGTCGCCCGTGCCCAGCTTGGCGTTGGCGCCGGCGCTGTTCAGGCGGCCGCCGATGACGAAGGTCGGGTCGAGGCCGCCCTGTGCGAGCACGGAGGCGACGAGGCTCGTTGTCGTCGTCTTGCCGTGCGTGCCGGCGATGGCGATGCCGCGCTTCAGGCGCATCAGCTCACCGAGCATGATCGCGCGCGGGACGATGGGGACTTTCGCGGCGCGCGCGGCGACGACTTCCGGATTCGCTTCGTTGACGGCGGTCGAGGTCACGACAGCGTCGGCACCGACGATGTTCTCGGCCGCGTGGCCGATGCGCACGTCGGCGCCCAGCTGTTGCAGGCGCTGGCTGGCCGCGTTCGACGCGAGGTCCGAGCCCGACACTTTATAGCCGAGGTTCAGCAGCACTTCCGCGATGCCGCTCATGCCGCTGCCGCCGATGCCGACGAAGTGAATGTGTTTGATCTTGTGTTTCATTGTCCGCCGTTTGCCAGTGTTTCGAGTACCTGCGCGATCGCCGCATTGGCGTCGCGCCATCCCACCGCCTGCGCCGCCTCGGCCATTGCCAGGCAGTCGTCGCGTGTGGTGGTTTGCAGCAGCCTTGCCAGCTGCTGCGGATTCAGTTCGCCTTGCGGCAGGTGCACGGCCGCCTTCTGCCCTGCCATCCAGATCGCGTTGTCGCGCTGGTGGCTCGTCGTGCTGGCGACGAACGGCACGAGCACGCTCGCGACGCCGGCCGCCGTCAGTTCCGAGATCGTGATCGCGCCGGCGCGGCAGATCACGAGGTCCGCGTTTGCATATTCCGCCGCCATGTCGTCGATGAAGTCGACCACGTTGGCGCGGACTCCCGCCTGCGCGTACGCGGCCCGGAGGGCGTCGATGTTCTTCTTGCCCGACTGGTGGGTCACCGTCGGCCGCAGGCCTTCCGGGATCAGCGCCAGCGCGGCCGGCACGCTGTCATTGAGCACCTTCGCACCGAGGCTGCCGCCAACGACGAGGAGATTCAGCGGACCGGTGCGGCCGGCGAAGCGGTGGCCCGGCGACGGCATCTCGAGGATTTCCTTGCGCACCGGGTTGCCGGTGACGACGGCTTTACCCGCGGCTTTGCCGAAATCGGCAGGGAAGCCGAACAGCACGCGTTGCGCGATGGGCGTCAGGGTCTTGTTCGACAGGAGCAGGGCCGCATCCGCGTTCACGAGCGCCAGTGGAATGCCGCCCGCACGGGCCATCATCCCGCCCGGCACCGTCACGTAGCCGCCCATGCCCAGCACGACGTCCGGCTTGCGGAGTGCCAGGTACTTGCGGCAGGACGCGAAGCTGGCGACGAGCTTGAACGCGCCCGACACCGTGTGCGCGATGCCCTTGCCGCGCATGCCGGCGAAGTCGATCGAGTCCATCGGGATGCCGTGCTTCGGCACGATGTCCTTTTCCATGCCGTGCTGCGTGCCGAGCCACGACACTTCCCAGCCGCGCTCGCGCATCGATTGCGCGATGGCGATGCCGGGGAAGATGTGGCCGCCGGTGCCGGCGGCCATGATCATGAGTCTTTTGGTCATTGCCGGCCTCCCCGCATCCGTACCCGGTTTTCGTAATCGATGCGCAGCAGGATCGCGAGGCCGACGCAGTTGAACAGCACGCCGGAACCGCCATAGCTCATCAGCGGCAAGGTCAGGCCCTTCGTGGGCAGCAGGCCCAGGTTCACGCCCATGTTGATGAACACCTGCACGCCGATCCAGATGCCGAAGCCTTTCGCGGCGAGGCCGGCGAAGTGCTGTTCCAGCGCGATGGCCTGGCGGCCGATGTCGAAGGCGCGCTTGACGAGCCAGTAGAACAGGCCGATCACGACGAGCACGCCGGCGAGACCCAGTTCCTCGCCGATGACGGCCATGATGAAGTCGGTGTGCGCTTCCGGCAGATAGTGCAGTTTCTCCACACTGCCGCCCAGGCCCACGCCGAAGAACTCGCCGCGGCCGAATGCGATCAAGGAGTGCGTCAGCTGGTACGCCTTGTCCAGCGCATTGCCCTCTTCCCACGGGTTCATGTACGCGAACATGCGCGCGCGGCGGAACGGCGACAGCGCGATGATGGTCGAGAACACGAGCACCAGCACGGCGCCGATGCCGCCGAACCAGATCATGTTGAAGCCGCCGAGGAACAGGATGCCCATCGAGATGCAGACGACGACGCCGAACGCGCCCAGGTCGGGTTCCAGCATCAGCAGCGCGCCGACGAGCGCCATCGCGGCGGCCATCGGCATGAAGCCCTTCGTCAGCTTGTGCATGTACTGCTGCTTGCGCACCGTGAAGTCGGCCGCGTACAGCACGGACACGACCTTCATGATCTCGGACGGCTGCAAATTAAAAACTTTCAGCGACAGCCAGCGGCGCGCGCCGTTCACGACCACGCCGACGCCGGGGATCAGCACCATCGCCAGCAGGACCAGCGTCGCGACGAACATCAACGGCGCGAAGCGCTGCCACGTCGCGACGGGAATGCGGAACACGAACAGCCCGGTCACCATCGAGATCGCGATGAACATGGCCTGGCGCACCAGGAAGTAGTTGTTCTTGCCGGCCAGGTAGGCGAACTTGGGCGAGTCCGGCAGCGCGATCGACGCCGAATACACCATTACCATCCCGAACAGCATCAGCAGAAGCACGACCCATACGAGCGGCTGGTCGTATTCCATCATGCGCGACGGGCGTGCGCGCGTCGCGATCGCGCTGTTTCCCGCATCGCTTGAGGAACCGCCGAACCGGAAGGGAATCTGGAAAGCCATCAGAGCTCCTGTCCCTTCTCGAGCGCGATGTCGCGCACGGCGTCCACGAAGACCTGCGCGCGGTGCGCGTAGTTCGTGAACATGTCCAGGCTCGCGCACGCGGGCGACAGCAGCACGACGTCACCGGATTTCGCCAGACCGCTCGCGCGGCGCACGGCTTCCGGCAATCCCGGCAGGTCGAAGCACGGCACGCCGGTGGACGCCAGTGCGGCGCCGATGGCGGGACCGTCGCGGCCGATCAGCAGCACGGCGCGCACGTAGCGCGCGCACGGGCCGGCCAACGGGCTGAAATCCTGGCCCTTGCCGTCGCCGCCCGCGATCAGGAGGATCTGGCGGTCCGTCTCGCCGAACGTCTTGCCCAGCCCTTCCAGCGCGGCGACCGTGGCACCGACGTTGGTGCCCTTGGAATCGTCGTAGTACTCGACGTTGTCGATGCTGGTGATCAGTTCGACGCGGTGCGGCTCGCCCTGGTAGTCGCGCAGGCCGTGCAGCAGCGGCGCCAGCGGCAGGCCGACGGACCGGCACAGCGCCAGTGCGGCCAGCGCGTTCGAGGCATTGTGCAGACCGCGGATGCGCAGCGCGTCGGCCGGCATCAGGCGGTTGATCGTGACCTCGACCGGCTCCACCGGCTCGTTTTTCTTTTTCTTCTTTTCGGGTTCTTCACCCGGATTCGCGTTCGCCAGCCACAGCACACCCCGTTCGTTGACGAGGCCGAAGCTGTCCGGCGCATCCGGTTCGCCGGTACCGAACGTCGTGATCGTCGCGCCCGGCGCCGTCATGCCCATCACGACGCTGTCGTCGCGGTTCAGCACACGGACGGTGTCCGCGCCGAAGATGCGGGCCTTGTCCGCGGCATAGGCAGCCATGCTGCCGTGCCAGTCCAGGTGGTCCTGCGTGATGTTCAAGACCGTCGCGGCGTCCGGGTTCAGGCTGTACGTCGTGTGCAGCTGGAAGCTGGACAGTTCCAGCACCCATGCCTGCGGCAACTCGTCCGCGTCGATGACGTCGCGCAGCACGTCCAGCGCGGCGGGGCTGATGTTGCCGGCAACCTTCGTCATGAGGCCGGCGCGGCGGCACAGCAGGCCAGTCAGGCTCGTCACCGTCGTCTTGCCGTTCGTGCCCGTGATGGCGATGACCTTCGGCGCATAGCCCCGCTCCGCTTTCAGCGACGACAGCGCCTGCGCGAACAGCTCGATCTCGCCCCACAGCGGCACATGACGCGCAGCGGCCGCCGGCGCGATCTCGGCCAGCTCGCGGTCCGGCGCGAGGCCGGGGCTGACGGCGACGAAGTCCACGCCGTCCAGCAGGTTCGCCGTGAACGGGCCGGCGACGAATTCGGCATCCGCCACGGCGGCGCGCAGCGCGGACAGGCGTGCCGCGGGTTGGCTCGATTCTGCACGCGTGTCGGCCACGCGCACGCGGGCGCCCGAGCGCGCGAGCCACAGCGCCATCGCGAGGCCCGATTCGCCGAGCCCCAGTACCAGTGCGGTTTTGCCGTCGTAGTTCATATCAGCGCAGTTTGAGGGTGGAGAAACCGATCAGGACCAGGATCATCGTCACGATCCAGAAGCGGACGACGACCTTGGTCTCCTTCCAACCCTTCTGTTCGAAGTGGTGGTGCAACGGCGCCATGAGGAACACGCGGCGTCCCTGGCCGTACTTCTTTTTCGTGTACTTGAACCAGCTGACCTGGATGATCACGGAGAGCGTCTCGGCGACGAACACGCCGCCCATGATGAACAGGACGATCTCCTGGCGCACGATGACGGCGATGGTGCCGAGCGCGCCGCCCAGCGCCAGTGCGCCCACGTCGCCCATGAACATCTGCGCGGGGTGCGCGTTATACCAGAGGAAGGCCAGGCCCGCGCCGGCCATCGCGCCGCAGAAGATCAGCAGTTCGCCGGCCCCCGGGATGTGCGGGATGAACAGGTAGCGCGAATACGTCGCGTTACCGGTCAGGTAAGCGAACAGGCCCAGCGCGCCGCCCACCATCACGGTCGGCATGATGGCAAGGCCGTCGAGACCATCCGTGAAATTGACGGCATTCGAGGCGCCCACGATCACGCAATAGGTCAGCGCGATGAAGCCCCACACGCCCAGCGGATAGCTGATGGTCTTGAAGAACGGGACGATCAGGTCGGCCTTCGGCGGCAGATCCATCGAGAAGCCGGACTGCACCCATGCGAAGAACAGCTGCCACACTTCCCATGGCGTCGCGGCGGACACGGAGAATGCGAGGTACAGCGACGAGGTGATGCCGATCAGCGACATCCAGAAGTATTTTTCGCCCGAGCGCATGCCCTCGGGGTCCTTGTAGACGACCTTGCGGTAGTCGTCGACCCAGCCGATGGCGCCGAAGCCCAGCGTCACAACGAGCACGGGCCAGATCAGTCGGTTCGACAGGTCGCACCACAGCAGCGTGGACACGGCGATGGCGATCAGCACGAGCACGCCGCCCATGGTCGGGGTGCCGTGCTTGGACAGGTGGGTCTGCGGGCCGTACGTGCGCACGGCCTGGCCGACCTTCATCTCGGTGAGCTTGCGGATCACGGCCGGGCCGCACAGCATGCCGATGCTGATCGCGGTGATGGTCGCGAACACGGCACGGAACGTGATGTAGTTAAAAACGCGCAGCGGACCGAGATAGTCCTGAAAATATTGTGCGAGCCAAAGCAGCATAAGTCTAGTGGGCTTCCTTGCCGGTGTTGGTTGATGCGGTCAGGTGTTGGACCACGCGTTCCATCTTCATGAAGCGCGAGCCCTTCACCAACACAGTTGCGTCAGATTTGCTGCCCAGTGTTTGATCCAGTGCTGCCAATAATTCGTCGAACTGCTCGTAGTGTTGCGCTCCCGATCCGGTCAAGTGGCGAGCCAGGTCGCCGGTCGCGAGCACGGTGTCGATGCCGCGACTTGCGGCATACGCACCGATTTCCTGGTGAAACTCAGGTCCTTGCGTGCCAACCTCGCCCATGTCGCCCAGCACGAGGACGCGCGGCGACGGGTATTGCGCGAGCACGTCGATGGCGGCGCGCACGGAGTCGGGGTTGGCGTTGTACGTATCGTCGATGACGGTGGCACCGGTCAATGCCTGCTTGCGCTGCAGGCGGCCGCTGACGGGCGCGAACGCTTCCAGGCCGCGCACGACGGCGTCGACCGGGATGCCCGCCGCGAGGGCACAGGCAGTGGCGGCCAGTGCATTGCGGACGTTGTGGACGCCGGCGGCGTTCAACATAATGGTGAACTCAATACCGTCGCCCCCGCGCAGGCGGGGGCCCAAGTTTGCTTGATCGGCCGCGCCGGCAACCTTGGGGGGAACAGCGCCGCTGCGCTGTTCCCGCCTGCGCGGGAACGACGTAACTTTGAGTTCGCTGCCGAAATCCGTCGTCGTGTACGCCGCGCGCACATCGCAATCGTCCGTCAGGCCGAACGTCAGCATTTCATGGTCGCCTGCCAGTCCGCGCCACAGGTCGGTGTACTCGTCGTCCCCGGGGAACACGGCCACGCCGTCCGCCGGCAGCGCCTGCAGCACGGCCCCGTTCTCGCGGGCCACCGCTTCCACGGTATGCATGAATTCCTGGTGCTCGCGCTGGGCGTTGTTGACGAGGGCGACGGTCGGCTCGGCGATGGCGGCCAGGCGCGCGATCTCGCCCGGGTGGTTCATGCCCAGTTCCACGACGGCCGCCTTGTGCGCTTCGGTGAGGCGCGTCACGGTCAGCGGCACGCCGATCTCGTTGTTCAGGTTGCCCTGCGTGGCCAGGCGACCCTCCGCGCCGAAGGCGGCGACCAGAATGGCCGAGATCATTTCCTTGACCGTCGTCTTGCCGTTGCTGCCCGTGACGCCGATGACGGGAATGGCGAAGCGGCGGCGCCAGAAGTTGCCGATGCGGCCCAGCGCGGCGAGCGTGTCCGGCACGACGATGGCCGGCAGCGGGTAGTGGTCCGGGAGCTTCTCGACGACGACGGCCGCCACCGGCTTGTCGACCAGCTGGCCGAGGAAGTCGTGGGCATCGAAGCGGTCGCCGCGCAGGGCGACGAACAGCGACCCCGGCATCACTTGCCGGCTGTCGGTCGACACGCCCTGGAAGTACGCGTCGCGCGTCACGCGTGCGCCTTCGATGGACGACACCACTTGCTCGATCGAGCCACGAATCATCAGACAGTCCTCATCATGGTGAGCCGCGCGCTCAAGGCCAGCGCGGCATGGTCGGCATCGGAAAACGGAATCTTCCGGCCCTTGATTTCCTGGTAAGGCTCATGGCCCTTCCCCGCCAGCAGGATCACGTCCGGCTTGGCGGCATGCTTCACGGCCGACAGGATCGCGGCGGCGCGGTCCTCGATGGCCTGGTGCGTCGACATCGGATGGTGCGGGTCCATGCCGGCGACGATCTGCTCGATGATCGCGCGCGGTTCCTCGCTGCGCGGGTTGTCGCTCGTGACAAGCACGTGCCCGGCCATCTGGGAGATGCGGCCCATCTGCGGGCGCTTGCCCGGATCGCGGTCGCCGCCGCAGCCGAACACGCACCACAGCGCGCCACCCCGCTCCTGCGCGACCTGGCGCAGCGCTTCGAGCGTCTTTTCCAGCGCGTCCGGCGTGTGCGCGTAGTCGATCACGACCATCGGCGCATCCTGGCCGCCCAGCTGCTGCATGCGGCCCGGCGCCGGCACGAGCGCCTCGACGGCGTCGAGCGCGGCGCGCAGTTCGACACCTTTCGCCAGCAGCGCGCCCAGCACGGCCAGCACGTTGCTCGCGTTGAAGTGGCCGACCATGTGCGTGCGCGCGACGGCACTGCCGTACGGCGACTCGATGTGGAATTCGCTGCCGTTCGGACGGCTGCGCAGGTTCGATGCGCGCAGCACGGCCACGCCGTCCAGCACCGGCTGTTCATGCACGGCGCGCAGCGTGTAGCCGAGAACGGCGACGTCGGGCCGCGCGCTGCGCAGGTGCTGCGCGATGCGCACACCCGCTTCGTCGTCCAGGTTCACGACGGCCGTTTTCAGGCCCGGCCAGTCGAACAGCTGGCGCTTGGCCACTTCGTACGCCGCCATGTCGCCGTGATAGTCGAGGTGGTCGCGCGTGAGGTTCGTGAACAGGGCCACGTCGAAATGCATGCCGGCCGTGCGTTGCTCGACGAGGCCGATCGACGACACCTCGATCGCGAGCGACGTCGCACCCGCGTCGCGCAGGCGCGCCAGTTCCGTCGCCAGCAGCACGGCGTCCGGCGTCGTGTAGCCGGTCGCGTCGAACTCCGGTTCCGCGCGGCCGCGTGCGAGGCCGACGCCCAGCGTGCCGATAACGGCCGCCGTTTCGTTCAGGTAAGCGAGCGCCTGCGCGGTCCACAGCGCGCACGACGTCTTGCCGTTCGTGCCCGTGACGCCGACGGTGAACATGGCCGCGTCGGGCGCGCCGTAGTACGCGTGCGCGATCGGCCCGGCGTTCTTTTTCAGATCCTGCGCAGCGAGATGCGGCACATCCAACGAGGGATCCCAGACGAAATCGCGGTCGTCGTACACGACGGCAGCGGCACCGTTCTCGATGGCGGAGCGGATGAAGCGGCGACCGTCGGCGGCCTCGCCCGGATAGGCGAAGAACACGTCGCCGCTGCGCACGCGGCGCGAGTCGGAAACGAGACGGCCGCCTGGTGCGGCGGCCTGGATCCATTGGACGATGTTCGGCGTCTCGGCCATCAATTACTCTCCTCGAGTGGATGCTCTGGAATGATGATGTCGGTGACCGTGGAGTCGGGCGGCACGTTGGCGGCCCGCAGCGCATTCGCGGCCAGCGCCGCGAACGTCGGCGCCGCGACCGCGCCGCCGGTGTGGAACGGTCCGGACGGATCGTCGATCATCACGGCGATGACGAAGCGCGGATTGCTCATCGGCGCGATGCCGACGAAGTTGCCGACGTAGTGCGTCTGCGAATAGCGGCCGTTGATGACTTTCTGCGCCGTGCCGGTCTTGCCGCCGACGCGGTAGCCGGCCACCTGCGCCTGTGCCGCCGTGCCCTGCGGGCTCACCACCGATTCCACCATCGTGCGCATCTGGGCAGCGGTCTTGGCCGAGATGATCTGCTGGCCGACCGGCTTCTCGGTCACCTTCTGGAACGACAGCGGGATGACGTCGCCGTCGCGCGCGAAGATCAGCCACGCGTGCGCCAGCTGCAGCAGCGACATCGAAATGCCCTGGCCAAACGACATGTTGGCCTTGGCGACGATCGGCCACGATTTATAGGGACGCACGCGGCCGGCCGCGGCGCCGGGGAAACCGTAGCGCGGCGCCTGGCCGAAACCGACCTTGGTGAACATCTCCCACATTTCCTGGGCCGACAGCAGCTCGGAGATCTTGGTCGTGCCGATGTTGGACGATTTCTGGATGATCGTGGTGACGTCGATGACACCGTGCGGGTGGGTATCGCGGATCGTGTGGCCGCCGGTCTGGTAACGGCCGTTGCCCGTGTCGAACAGCGTGGCCGGCTTGATCAGGCCCCTGTCCAGCGCCAGCGCGACGGTGAACGGCTTCAGCGTCGAACCCGGCTCGAACGTGTCGGTGATGACGCGGTTGCGCAGCTGCTCGCCGGTCAGGTGCGAGCGGTCGTTCGGGTTGTACGTCGGCCAGTTGGTCAGCGCCAGCACCTCGCCCGTGTGCACGTCCAGCACGACGGCGGCGCCGGCCTTGGCGTGGAACTTCTCGACCGCGTCCTTGATGCTGTTGAAGGCGATGTACTGCAGCTTGGAGTCGACCGCCAGCGTGAGATCCTTGCCGTCGTGCGGTTCGCGCGACAGGCCCACGTCCTCGACGATGCGGCCCAGGCGGTCCTTGATCACGCGCCGGCTGCCCGTCTGGCCCACGAGGTTCTTCTGCTGCGCCAGTTCGATGCCTTCCTGGCCCACGTCCTCCACGTTCGTGAAGCCGACGATGTGCGCCATCACCTCGCCCTGCGGGTAATAGCGCTTGTATTCCTTGCGCGTATCGATGCCGTCGATGCCGAGCTTCTCGATCTTGGCGATGACGTCCATCTCCACCTGGCGCTTCAGGTAGACGAAGGTGCGGTCCGAGTCGAGCTTCTTTAAGAGGTCGGCCTCCGGCAGGTCGAGCAGCTGCGCCAGTTCGCGCAGCTTGGGGCGCGGCGAATCCAGCACGTCCTCGGGGATCGCCCACACGGCCTTCACCGGCAGCGACGACGCGAGCACGATGCCGTTGCGGTCGAAGATCTTGCCGCGCGTGGCCGGCAGTTCGAGCGTGCGCTCGTAGCGGCTCGCACCCTGCTTCTGCAGGAAGCGGTTGGAGACGCCCTGCAGCCACAGCGCGCGGCCGGCCAGCGCGAGGAACGCGGCGAACAGGACGAACAGGACGACGCGCGAGCGCCAGTCCGGCAGGCGCACGGCCAGCACGGGGCTCTTGGAAAACGCCACGCCCTTGGCGGCGGCGACGCGGGATCCGTTGGTGCCGGCCTTCATTTACCGCCTTCCATCAGGTATTGGGTACGCGCCGGGGACAGCGGTGCCATGTCGAGCTGCTTGCGCGCGATCTGTTCGATGCGCTCGTTCTTGCCGAGGGTGGACTGGTCGAGCTGGAGCTGCGCCCAGTCGATCTCGAGCTGGCGCTGCTGCTGTTGCAGCTTTTCCTGGTCGATGAACAGGTGGCGCGCCTGGTAGCGCGCGTTCACGACCGACAGCGCGCAGCCGACGAGGAGCACCGTCAGCACGACGTTCAGCTTGCCCGTCATGCGTCCGCTCCCAGCCGTTCGGCCACGCGCAGCACCGCCGAGCGGGCGCGCGGATTGGCGTCGACTTCCACGCCGGAGGGTTTGGTCTTGCTGATCAACTTCATCAAGGGCTTGGGCAAATCGACGGCGCGGATCGGCAACCGGCGGTCCGGTTGCTCGACCTTGGCCTTCGACGCCAGGAACTGCTTGACCATGCGGTCTTCCAGCGAGTGGAAGCTGATCACGGACATGCGCCCGCCGGGCGCCAGCAGTTCGAAGGCGGCGTTCAGACCTGCTTCAAGGTCCTCAAGCTCTTGATTGATGAAAATCCGGATAGCCTGAAAGGTGCGGGTTGCCGGATCCTTGCCTTTCTCCCGGGTTTTGACCGCGTTTGCCACGATTGCGGCAAGCTGTCGTGTGCTTGAAATTGGTTCGATTGCCCGGCCAGCAGCAATCGCCTTTGCAATCTGAAAAGCAAACCGTTCTTCCCCATAATCCCGAATCACCTTTTCCAGTTGTTTCTCCGGCACTTCGGCCAGCCACTCGGCGGCGGAAATACCCCGTGTCGTATCCATCCGCATGTCCAGGGGACCATCGTTGCGGAAGCTGAACCCGCGGCTCGCATCGTCGACCTGGGGCGAGGAGATGCCCAGGTCCAGCAGGATGCCGTCGACCTGGTGCACGCCCCGTGCCGCCATGGCGTCAACCATCGTCGCGAAGCTGTCGTGCACGATCGAAAAACGCGGATCGTTCATCTGCTCGGCCGTCGCGATCGCCTGGGGATCCTTGTCGAAACCGATCAGGCGGCCCTCGGGCGCCAGTTTCGACAGGATCAGCCGGCTATGACCGCCGCGGCCGAACGTGCCATCTATATAAATGCCTGCCGTGCGCGCGCCTTCGAGGGCGAGTGCATCGACTGCTTCATCCAGCAGCACCGTACGATGCTGCAAACCGGGCACCGGCTGAGTTACATTCATGCGGCGCCTTAGAAGGAGAAATTGGAAAGGACATCGGGCATGCCCCCCGCGACGGCTTGGGCCTCGTTTTCTGCCAGCTTGGCGGCGTCCCAGATCTCGAAATGGGTCCCCATCCCGAGCATCATCACTTCCTTCTCCAAACCAACTGCATTGCGCAGCTCGGGCGAAATGAGCACCCGACCCGCGCCGTCCATCTCGACATCGCAGGCGTTCCCCAGGAAAATGCGTTGCCACGCCCGCGCCGACATCGGCCAGGCGGCGATCTGTTCGCGATGCTCTTCCCACACCGGGCGCGGGAAGAACAACAGGCAACCATGCGGGTGTTTCGTGAGCGTCATACGGCCTTCACATTGCTGCATCAAGGCGTCGCGATGCTTGGCCGGTATTGACATCCGTCCTTTGGCATCGAGATTGATCGCTGACGCGCCCTGAAACACGTTGTACCTAGTTTTGGAGAGTTATCAGTCTGATTATTTTTGGGCGCCGGGAGACCCACCGATCTCCCACAAAACTGCACTTTTTGCCACCGTTTCCCACTTTAGAGGAAGCGTTGTCTGTGGTCAAGCGAATTCACGTTTAGAAAACGGCGAAATTGCCAATGAAACCAATGACTTAGCGAACTTACTTGACGGAACCTCAAGTAAAAATGTTGAGCAAAATTAGGCACTTAGGTAAAACAATGCATGTGCCACCTCATCTGCACACATGTGTTTTACCCTTGATAAAAGACAAGACCTAACTGTCGGTAGGTTGCCTTATGGCAACACAGACAACACGGCAGGAACCGTGATTTCGTCCCGTGCGAGTTAGAATGGAGATGAGGAAATCACCCGGCCGTTGCGGGGGGACCTCGCAGTATAAGTGAGTCCGTACTATCGCGCAGGAGTTTTGCCATGAGCATTACGTTGGCCCGCAGCCGTGCCGTCTACGATCTCAACGAAGTACAGGGCGCGCTCGACCGTAGTCGCGGACGTTCGCCCGAGCTCGAAGCGTTCTATGAACGCATGCTCGAGACCGGCGCCGAACGTTTCGTCACCACCCCCTCTTCCACCAACGCCCTCGATCCGCTGTTCGAGGAGTGTCCCAATTTCGACGACGTGCTGGACGACCTGGCGCGCTACCTGCGCCTGGCCCATGCCGGCGATAAGGGTTTTAACGTCATGCCGATCCTGCTCCTGGGTGGCCCGGGCGTGGGCAAGACCCATTTCGCCAAGCGCCTGGCCAAGGTCATGCAGACGGACTGCGAGCTGATCAGCATGAACGCGCTGTCGGCCGGCTTCGTCATCACGGGCAGCTCGGCCAGCTGGCGCGGGGCCAAGTGCGGCAAGGTGGCCGAACGCCTCGTGCGCGGACAGTTCGCGAACCCGGTGATCGTGCTGGACGAGGTGGAAAAGGCGACGGGCTCCTCGCAATCCGACCCGCTTGCGGCGCTGTACCAGTTACTGGAACCGGAAACCGCCAGCGCCTTCCGCGACGAATTCATCGACGTCGACATCGACGCCTCGCAGATTTTCTGGGTGCTGACCGCGAACTCCACCGAAGGCATCCCGCACCCGCTGCTGAACCGGATGGCCGTCTATGAAGTGCCGGCGCCGACACCGGAACAGGCGGCCGGCATCGCCCAGCGCATGTATGCCGGGCTGCTGCGCGAGCTGAACCTGGCGGCGTTCGATCCGATGCTGGGCGACGTCGTGCTGGACAGGCTGGCGGGCGTGTCGCCGCGCGACCTGCGCAAGACCTTGTTGGATGGGCTCGGCTACGCGGTGGCGGACGGACGCGCGCACGTCAAAGCCGACGACATCCGTCTCAAGCCCACGCCGGGCAAGGGGCGGATCGGGTTCTGACGTCCGGCGCGCGCTAGGTCTGGCGCTGTGCGAGGAGTTCGCGCAGCGACGGGCCTCGATCAGGTCAGAATTCTTCCCACGCCTCGGCCACGCCGGCACCAGCCGGGTGCCTGGCGCGCGGCCGCTCCGCCGGGGCGTTGGCGGGCGCCCTGGTCGGCGCAGCAGGTTTCTTCCGCACCGGCGGCGCAATGGCCGGTGCCGCCTGCCTGGGTTGCACGGCAGGCACCGGCGCGGGCCGGTCTTGCGCACCGCCCAGCCTGAACACGGCAACGGTCTGCGACAGCTTGGCCGCCTGCTCCCGCAGCTGCTCGGACGCGGCGGCCGCCTCCTCGACCAGCGCGGCATTCTGCTGCGTGGCCTGGTCCATCTGCGAAATGGCAAGTTGCACCTGACCGATGCCGTCGGTCTGCTCCTGGCTGGCCGCGCTGATCTCGCCCATGATGTCCGCCACGCGGCGGATGCTCTCGACCACATCGCGCATCGTCGTTCCGGCCTGGTCGACCAGCCGGCTGCCGGCGTCCGCCTTCTGGACGGAATTGTCGATCAGCGCCTTGATTTCCTTCGCGGCCGCCGCGCTGCGTTGCGCGAGGCTGCGCACTTCGGACGCCACCACCGCAAAGCCCCGCCCCTGCTCGCCGGCGCGCGCCGCCTCGACGGCCGCGTTCAGTGCCAGGATATTGGTCTGGAAGGCGATGCCGTCGATGACCGCGATGATGTCGACGATCTTGCGCGCCGACTCGTTGATCGCGCCCATGGTGTCGACCACTTCCGCCATCACGGCGCCGCCCTTCTCCGCCACTTCCGATGCGGACACGGCAAACTGGTTGGCCTGGCGCGCATTGTCCGCATTCTGCTTCACCGTCGACGTCAGTTCTTCCATCGACGACGCCGTTTCTTCCAGCGACGATGCCTGCTCCTCGGTGCGCGACGACAGGTCGGCGTTACCGGACGCAATCTGCTGCGACGCGGATGCGATGGTTTCGGTGCCGCTGCGCACTTCGCCGACGATGCCCACCAGCGCCTTGTTCATGTCGCACAGCGCTTGCAGCAACTGGCCGGTTTCGTCCGTAGAGTGCACCTCGATCTGCTTGCCGAGGTCGCCGGTGGCCACGGTGCGGGCCACGTCCACTGCCTGCCGCAGCGGCCCCGTGATCGAACGCGTGATCCAGATGGCGACAGACGCACCCAGCGCGAGGGCCAGTACCGCCAGGCCCATCAGCCATGTGCTCGCCGTCCGGAAGGTGTCCTCGGCACGGTGGCCGCTGTCGAGCATGCGCGCATCCTGATGCTTGATCAATTCGCGCACGGCGTCGAAATAGCCGCGCTGGTCCTTGCGCACCTGGGTCAGCAGGAAGGTCGCGGCTTCCGGTTTTTTACCGGCATCCATCATGTCGAGAAAGGCCTGCTGCGACGTGCGGTAGACCTCCCGCGCATCCTGCACGGCTTTCAGCTTGATTCTGCCGTCGTCGGATTTGATCAGTCCGGCCAGCTTGTCGAGATTGACCGTGTTTTCCTGCCTGTTCTGGAGCACGGTCTGCCGTTCGCGCGCCACTTCCTCGGGTTTGTCCCACAGCAGCATGTTGCGCATGGCGCGGGCATTGCGGTTCACGACGTCGAGGCTTTCGTAGGCGAGGACCGTCTTCGGATAATCCTCGTCGACGATCTTCGATGTCCCCTCGTTCAGCAGGTGCAGGCTGGCAATGCCGAACCAGATGCATGCCGCCAGTAACACGAGCAGCAGCGCGAATGCCCCGCCCAACCGCGTACCGATTTTCCAGTGCTTGATGTTCATGCCGCCTCCATTCGTCGGAATCAACGGGCAGCTTACGTGATTTCACTAAAGCATTGTTTGACGCTGGTCCATTCACTCAGGAAACGACGCCCATTTCCTCGACGCGCAGGTAATTCACGAGTTCATCGCGCTCGAACGAACCATCCCATTGTTTTTCGCCGAGCAGTTGCGGCAATGCGCTGTGGGTCAGCAATGTGTGGAATTTATCCTTGATGAGTTGCGGGCGGATGTCCCGGACGCGTACCCGCGACACCTTGCGCGACAAATCCAGGACGATCCCGTACAGGATCCAGTCGAGCTGTACCAGCAGCATGCTGGCCGACTGGATCGCCCGCGGTGCGATGCTCGCCTCGTAAAGGTGGGCGATCGACGATTGCCGCGCCCCGGCGTCGCCGCCGACATCTCCCGCCAGTTCTTCCGGCCACCAGGCCAGTACCTGGTTCAGCAGGCAGTCGAAATCGGCGGTGTCCGGAAGGATGATTTGCCCAGCAAACATAAAAGAAAGGTAAGAAATATTACCGGGCAGTATATCGATGAAAGTGAACGAAAAGCTCTCACAATTTCACCATTGCACGAAACCGCGCTATTTATATGGTAATAACAAGGTCAGTCTCCATACGGCCGACATCGTTCACGACGGAAAGACACTATGTTCGGCACCGGCCATCCCGCCCCCTGCACCGCGGGGAAGTGGCGCCGGACCACCGGGCCGCTGCTCGGCGGCTGGATCGCCTTGATCGGGACGCCGATCTTCCTGCTCAAGACACGCCGGATGCCGCGCTGCACCTTCCGCATCGCCGCGCAGGGTATCGAACGCCAGTCGTGCGGCGCTATCGGCGCGGTGATGTCGTGATGTACGACCGGGGAGCGATGCCGATTCCGGTCCGGTGCATGGATCGGGCGCAGGAAGCGGCGTTCCGGCAGCTCGCGGCGGGCGCCGGCAGCGCGTGACGCCCTACTCGTCCACCTTCGCATCCTCGCTCTTGGCCGCCTCCATCGCCTCGGGCTCGAGCACTTCCGCCTCCTTGTTCATACGGATGAACACGCCCCACCCGGCCATCAGCAGGCCCGCCGCGACGAGCACCGACGCCGCATGCGGCAGCAATTCCGGTTCCTCGTGCAGGGCCTTGAAGGTGCCGACCAGCCCTTCGATCGATAGCGCCACGACGACGACGACCATGAAGCGTGACAGGTAGCGCCGCACGCGCGTGGGTGCGCTGATGTGGGCGTCGCGCACGACTTCTTCCTCGGTGATGGTCTGCGCGATCTGCAGCGAGACGACGGCGATGGCCAGCAGGCCGATCGCTTCGATGGCCATCTCGGCGCTCTCTTCGACCTCGGCACCGACGGCTTTCAGGCCGGTCTGCACGGCCAGCACCGTGATCAGCACGGACACGAGCACGAACAAGAAACCGAGCACCCCGTGCGCGGTCGAAAAGAAGACCTTCAGGAATTTCAAGACGCCTCCGCACGTAACGATTCGATAACGATATCGAACGGATTGTGCCCGAACCGCGCCAACGCGGCCGCACGCGAGGCTCAAGGGTGGTCGGGCGCCGCCCATGCGCGCGCATGCGCGACCGCGCGCGACCAGCGCGCCATCATCTCGTCGCGCCGCGCGGCCGGCAGCTGCGGCTCGAACCGGCGCTCGCTCTTCCACTGCGCCGCGATCTCGTCGCGCGACGACCAGAAGCCGACGGCGAGACCGGCAAGACAAGCGGCGCCGAGGGCCGTCGTCTCCGTCACCTGCGGCCGCACGACGGGTACGCCCAGCAGGTCGGCCTGGAACTGCATCAAGAGGTCGTTGCGCGCGGCGCCGCCGTCCGCGCGTACTTCGTGCACGGCACAGTCGGCGTCCTTCTGCATGGCGGCCAGCAGCTCCGCGCTCTGGTAGGCGATGGCGTCGACGGCGGCGCGGGCGATGTGCGCGGCCGTCGTCCCGCGCGTCATGCCGACGATGGTGCCGCGCGCATACGCGTCCCAGTGCGGCGCGCCGAGGCCCACGAAGGCCGGCACGAGCATCACGCCGCCGCTGTCCGGCACCGACAGCGCGAGCGCCTCGACGTCGGCCGACTGCTTGATGATGCCCAGGCCGTCGCGCAGCCATTGCACGGTGGCGCCGCCCATGAACACGCTGCCTTCGAGCAGGTAATCGGTGTGGTTGTCGACGGTCCAGCCGACGGTGGCGAGCAGGCGGTTATGCGACTGCGGCGGCGTGTCGCCCGCGTGCATCAGCATGAAGCAGCCGGTGCCATACGTGTTCTTGACCATGCCGCGCTTGTGGCAGGCCTGGCCGAACGTGGCGGCCTGCTGGTCGCCCGCGATGCCCGCGATGGGGATCGCGCGGCCGAACCAGGCGGCATCGGCCTCGGCGACGATGCCGGAACTGGGCACGACTTCCGGCAGCATCGAGGCCGGCACACCGAACAGGGCGAGTAGTTCCGGGTCCCAGCGCAGGCTGTTGATATTGAAGAGCATCGTGCGCGCCGCGTTGCTCGCGTCCGTCACGTGGCGCCCAGTCAGCTTGTACGTGAGCCAGCTGTCGACGGTGCCGAATGCGAGCTCGCCCCGCTCCGCCCGCGCGCGGGCGCCCGGCACGTGCGTGAGCAGCCATTGCAGCTTGGTCGCGGAAAAATAGGCATCCAGTTCGAGGCCCGTCTTGCGCTGGATGAGGGGCGCCTTGCCCGCGGCGCGCAGGTCGTCGCAGAGTTCGGCCGTGCGCCGGTCCTGCCAGACGATGGCGTGACACAGCGGCTCGCCCGTGCGGCGGTCCCACACGACCGTCGTCTCTCTCTGGTTAGTGATGCCGATGGCGGCCACGTCGCCGGCATCGATGCCGGCCTCCCGCAGCACCCGGCGCGCGCACGCGAGCTGGCTGTTCCAGATGTCGAGCGGATCGTGCTCGACCCAGCCGGGCTGCGGGAAATGCTGGGGATATTCCTGCTGGGCGATGCGCACCACCTGGCCCTGGCGGTCGAACAGGATGGCGCGCGAACTGGTGGTGCCCTGGTCGAGGGCAAGGATGTAGTGCATCGTTGTCTCCCAGGGTACTGAATAATGTGTAAAGCAGGCCGATAGGCCGGATTCTGTGTAACGCCCTTGCGGACGCTATGACAGCCATTCCTCTAGGCGCCGAATTACTCCGGCGCTCAAGCTTCCTACCCGCACGCTCCGCGAGCAACCTCAACGCGTGCCTATTTGGAATTGCTCCAGGTGGAGGTTACCGCGTTTCACCGTAACTTAATACGCTCGTCTCTGTGGCCCTATTCCTCGCCTTATACCCGGCTTGCGCCTGGCTTTCGGCGGACGGCCGTTAACCGTCACCCCGCTCTGTGGAGTCCGGACCTTCCTCCCGTCCACGACCTTGCGGCGTGGACCAGCGGCTGTCTGGCCTGCTTCACGGCCGCCATTCTACATGATCCGCCGCTGCCTTTTGTGAAAGGTCGTGTCGCTATTTGAAAAGCCAGCAAAGGCCGGCTTGCATAGAATGCCCGGATTCCATCGTGATAAGGATGACCTCACCATGACGCACCCCTCCCGCAGCGGCGGCCAGATCCTGGTCGATGCGCTCCAGGTCCACGGCGTGGACACCGCCTTCGGCGTGCCCGGCGAAAGCTATCTCGACGTGCTCGACGCGCTGCACGATTCGGACATCCGCTTCGTCATCAACCGCCAGGAAGGCGGCGCGGCGTTCATGGCCGAGGCCTACGGCAAGCTGACGGGCAAGCCCGGCATCTGCTTCGTCACGCGCGGGCCCGGCGCGACCAACGCCTCCATCGGCGTGCACACGGCGTTCCAGGATTCCACGCCGATGATCCTGTTCATCGGCCAGGTCGGCACCGACTTCATGGACCGCGAAGCGTTCCAGGAAATCGACTACCGCCGCATGTACGGCCAGATGGCGAAGTGGGTCGCGCAGATCGACCGCGCCGAGCGCATCCCCGAATACATGGCGCGCGCATTCCAGGTGGCGACGAGCGGCCGTCCCGGTCCCGTCGTCCTCGCGCTGCCGGAAGACATGCTCGTGGCCCGCGCGGAAGTGGCGGATACGCGCCGCTACCACCCGACGCAGGGGGCGCCGTCCGCGGCGCAGATCGACCAGCTGCGCGCCATGCTGGCGCAAGCGAAGAAGCCGTTGCTGCTGCTGGGCGGTGGCACGTGGACAGATGCGGCCTGCGCCGACGTGCAGAAGTTCGCCGAGGCAAACGCCCTGCCCGTCGCGTGCGCGTTCCGCTTCCAGGACCTGCTGGACAACGCGCATCCGCACTATGTGGGCGACGTCGGCATCGGCATCAATCCGAAGCTGGCCGCGCGCGTGAAGGAAGCCGACGTGCTGATCGCGTTCGGTCCGCGCCTGGGCGAGATGACGACGAGCGGCTACTCGCTGCTGGCGTCTCCCGTGCCGCGCCAGCGCCTCGTGCACATCCACCCGGATCCGGATGAACTGGGCAGCGTGTACCAGGCCGAATTGATGATCGCGAGCGGCGCGCCGCAGGCGGCATCGATGCTGGCGGCAATGGCACCGGTCGATGCGTCCGCCTGGCGCCATACGGTCGAGGAAGCGAAGGCCGAGCTGCACGCGTGGCAGGAACGCCCCGCCATCTTCAAGGACGGCACCGCGCCGCTGGACCTGTGGCAGATGGTGCAGGACCTGCGGGCGGCCCTCCCGCGCGACACGATCATCACGAACGGCGCCGGCAACTACGCGACGTGGGCGCACCGCTTCTGGCGCTATGGCGCGATGCGCACGCAGCTGGCGCCGACGAGCGGCGCGATGGGGTATGGCGTGCCGTCCGCCGTCGCCGCCAAGATTGTGCGGCCGGAGCGTACGGTGGTCTGTTTCGCCGGCGACGGCGAATTCATGATGACGGGCCAGGAACTGGCGACGGCCGTGCAGTACGGCGCGGGCGTCATCTTCCTCGTCTTCAACAACGGCATGTTCGGCACGATCCGCATGCACCAGGAACGTGAATACCCGGGCCGCGTGTCGGGCACGCAGCTGCACAATCCGGACTTCGCCGCGCTGGCGCAGGCGTACGGCGGGCACGGCGAGGCGGTCGAGACGACGGCCGATTTCGGTCCGGCGCTCGACCGCGCCATCGAGTTCACCCGCACGCACAAGCTGCCGGCGCTGATCGAGCTGCGCTACGACGGCAACCTGATCACGCCGGGCGCCACGCTGGACACCATCCGTCGCAACGCGCAGGCGGCGAAAGCCGGCTGACGCTCAACGCGGCGCGCGCACGAGCTTCATGACGACACCGGTCTTGCCCAGCAAGGTGCCGGTGCTGCTTGCGAGCAGGTACAGTTCGTCGCGGTCGTCGCGGGCAAAGCCGAGCACGGCCAGGCCGAGCGGATCGCGGCCCGCAACGGCCAGGTTCTGCACCTGGTTGTTGCGGCCCAGGACGAACAGGCGGCCGCCGTTGCTGCCCGAATAATCGCCGAACACGTACTGGCCGCGCAGCTGGCGCAGCTGGTGGCCGCGGTACACATAGCCGCCGATGACGGCCGTGCGCGCAGCCGGCTGGCCGGCGGCATCCGTGTGGTCGTACTGGGCGATCGGGTCCGTCAGGCCGGCCGGCAGGCCCGGACTGTCGGCGTAGACGAAGCCAGGCGCGTTCGTACCGGCGCCGTCGAACAGGAACGTACCCTCCTTCACGTGCCAGCCATAGTTGGCGCCGGCCGTCACGACGTCGACTTCCTCGATCATGTTCTGGCCGACGTCGCCCGCGACCAGGCGGCCATCCCCGTCGAACGTCATCCGGAACGGATTGCGGAACCCGTAGGCGAAGATCTCGTCGGCCCCTAGCTTGCCCGCGAACGGATTGTCGGGCGGGATGCCGTATTTGCCGTTGGCCGCGTTCCGGCCCAGCGGATCGATGCGCAGGATCTTGCCGAGCACATTGCCCGGTGCCAGGCTCTGCGCATTGCCCTCGGGCGCATGGCCCACGCCTTCGTCGTCGGCGCCGCCGCCGTCGCCGAGCGCCACGTACAGCATCTGGTCCGCGCCGAACACGAGCGCGCCGCCGTTGTGGTTGAACTGGGGCTTGTCGATACGCAGCAGCTCGCGCGCGCTGGACAGGTCGACCGGAGAATTGCGCCGGCCCGGGCGCTGCACGCGCCATTCCGTCACCACGCTCTGGCAATTCGGCGCCACGCCGGCCGGCATCGTGCTGAAGTCGGCGGTCCCCTTCACGGGCTGCGACGTGAACGTGTAGAACAGGCCGTTGGACTTGAACTGCGGGTGGAAGGCGATGCCCAGCAGGCCGCGCTCGTCGTATTTTCCCGGTCCCAATCCAAGGGGCACGAGCAGCCTGCTGACGTCGAGGAACAATTCCGGCTGCCGGTTGGCAGGATTGTCGTCATCGTCGCCGTCGTCGCGATTGGCGATCGGCACGCGCCAGACCTGGCCGGGCTGGTCGGCCACATACAAATGGGTGCGGTCGCCGGGCGCGACGGCGCCAGTGACCGGCGATACCAGTCCCGTCATGACCGTCTCCAGGCCCACCTGGGCCGGACTGGCGGGAATCGGACCCGGGATCGGATCGGCCAACGCAACGTGCTGGGCCAGTGCCTGGCCCTGGATGGCGGCCGCGAGCGCGGCGCCGGTGATTACGTGAAACAACCTGCATGTTTTCATGTTCTCCCTCCCTGGTGGCCCGACGGCCGTTGACAAACACGGGTTAATGCCGTGTTCGCCAGGAAGGTTCATGCGTGCGCCCGCTTTATTTTGCTGTCTGTTCCTCAGGCAATAGCGAGGCCGCGCAGGGCCGGGACGACGTCGTGCAGGCGCGCCACCTCGAACGTGGGCAGCGCCTCGCTGTCGTTGGCGAGGCCGCCGGGATTGAACCAGCAGCTCTCGATGCCGAAGCGGTTGGCACCGAGGATGTCGGCATCGAGGCGGTCGCCGACGATGACCGTTTCCGCGTGCGCGAACGCGCGCGCCATCCTGACGGTGTAGTCGAAAAAGCGGCTGTCCGGCTTCGCGTGGCCGCACGCTTCGGACGTCGCCACGAACGACACGTGGTCGCGCAGGCCCGCGCTCGCGATGCGTCGGTGCTGGATCTGCTCGACGCCGTTGGTGATGATGCCCACCTCGCCGATGCCGGCCAGGGTCGCGCACAGTTCCTTCGCGCCGTCGATGAGGACGACCGTGTCCGACAGCGATTCGAGGTACAGGCGGCTGGCCGCTTCCGGATCGAGGTCGAGGCCGTTGTCGGCGAACGTCCGACGGAAGCGTTCCACCTTCAGGAAATCCTTCGACACGGCACCCGTCTCGAAGCTTTTCCAGAGTGCGATGTTGATGGCCTGGTAGCGGGCGAACAGGCCGTCGGGAAGCGCGTCCAGGCCCAGCGCGCGCATCGTGCGGTCGAACGACAGTTGTTCGGACGCCTTGAAGTCGAGAAGCGTGTCGTCGAGGTCGAAAAGAAAAAGTCGGTGTTTCATGGCGCTGCAACCGCAAAGGTGTCCTTCGGAAACGACAGGATACCAGCGGTGCAGCTTATATGCCGAGGTTGGTGTCGATGCCCAGCTCGTCCGGCCATGGGACGGGCGCGTCGAAGGCACTCGCCGGGCTGGAAGGATGGGTCAGGAACAGGGCGACGAGCGCAATGAAGAGCCAGACGATGACATTGCGCAGCGATGCCGCCGAGCTATCCACCACGTGATCGCCGGCGACGAGTCTCTTGAGAAACCTGGATACGTTCACGATCGTTCCTTGGTGACGCGTCTTCTTATCGATGTTCACAATCTACACCCGTTACGGTCTAATTTCCAGCACGATGAACGGATCGGTATTGTTGAGCTGTATTCTAGCCACAATATGGCAGAGTCGACGCACACCAGAGAACCAAGGTGCGCTCTGGTAGAATACGCGCGACCCTATCCGGCATACCGCCGCCCTCCCGAATACACAATGTTTAGTTTCTTCAAAAAGAAAAAGCCTGAAGCCGAGACGCCGGCTGCGGTCGAACCCGCAGTGCCCGCCTCGGTTGCCGCACCTTCGGACGCCGTCGAGCAGCCCGAGCAGCCGGGTTTCCTGCGCCGCCTGTTTGGCGGCGGCGATGAAGTACCGTCCGCGCCCGACGAGGTGACGCCAGGCGCTTCGACAGCCTACGAAGGCCAGTTGTTCCCCGAAACGGCGGAACGTCCCGTCAGCGAAGCGGAAGCGAAGCGCTCCTGGATGTCGCGCCTCAAGGCCGGCCTGGCCAAGACGTCGAGCAACCTGTCGCTGCTGTTCGTCGGCGCGCGCATCGACGAAGACCTGTACGAGGAACTTGAATCCGCGCTGCTGATGTCGGATGCCGGTATGGATGCCACGCAATTCCTGCTGGACAACCTGCGCCGTAAGGTGAAGGAAGACAAGCTGCTCGACGCGGCCGCCGTCAAGGTGGCCTTGAAGGGCCTGCTGGTCGACCTGCTGCGTCCGCTGGAAAAACCGCTCGAACTGGGCCGCCACGAACCGCTCGTGATGATGATCGCGGGCGTCAACGGCGCCGGCAAAACGACGACCATCGGCAAGCTGGCCAAGCACATGCAGCAGCACGAACAGTCCGTGCTGCTGGCCGCCGGCGACACGTTCCGCGCCGCCGCGCGCGAGCAGCTGATGGTCTGGGGCCAACGCAACAACGTCACCGTGATCTCGCAGCAGTCGGGCGACCCGGCCGCCGTCGCGTTCGATGCCGTCCAGTCGGGCAAGGCGCGCGGCGTCGACGTCGTCATGGTCGATACGGCCGGCCGCCTGCCGACCCAGCTGCACCTGATGGAAGAGCTCAAGAAGATCAAACGCGTGATCGGCAAGGGCATGGAAGACGCGCCGCACGAAGTCCTGCTCGTCATCGACGGCAACACGGGCCAGAACGCGCTGGCGCAGGTGAAGGCGTTCGACGACGCGCTCGAGCTGACCGGCCTCGTGATCACGAAGCTGGACGGCACGGCCAAGGGCGGCATCCTGGCCGCCATCGCACGCACCCGTCCGGTGCCGGTGTATTTCATCGGCGTGGGCGAAAAGCTGGAGGACCTGCAACCCTTCAGCGCCGACGAATTCGCCGAGGCGCTGCTGGGATAACACACACGATGATCGAATTCCAGTCCGTCTCCAAGAAGTACTCGGATTCCGCCGACACCCTCGCGCTGTCCGACGTATCCCTGAACATCGCCAAGGGCGAGCTGGTCTACCTGGCCGGTCCGTCCGGCGCCGGCAAGTCCACGTTGATGAAAATGGTGGCCGCCATCGAGCGCCCGACATCCGGCCGCGTGATCGTGAACGGGCAGGACGTCGGCCGCATCCGCAAGGCCGGCATCCCCTTCCTGCGCCGCAACCTCGGCCTGATCTTCCAGAACCAGCGCCTTCTGAACGACCGCCACATCCTGGCCAACGTGATGCTGCCGCTGATCGTCACCGGCGCGACGAAGGCCCAGGCGGAACAGCGTGCCCGCGCGGCGCTGGACAAGGTCGGCCTGCTCGACCGCGCGCCGGCCCTGCCGATGGAACTCTCGGGCGGCGAACAGCAGCGCGTGGCGATCGCCCGCGCCATCGTCAACCGTCCGCAGATCATCCTGGCCGACGAACCGACCGCGAACCTCGACCGCGCCGCGGCCGACAAGGTCATCGACGCGCTGCATGCGTTTCATTCCGTGGGCGTCACATGCGTCATCTCGACCCATGACGAACAAGTCCTGGACAATGCCGCGCGCGTGATCCGCCTCGAACACGGCCATGTGACGGGAGGTGGCGCATGAACATCTGGTTCCGCCAGCACCGCTTCGCCCTCGGCGCCGCGCTGTCCCACCTGCGCAAGGCGCCGGGCAGCTTCCTGTTCAACGTGCTCGTCGTCGCTGTCGCGCTGGCCCTGCCCTTCGCCGGCGTCACCCTGCTCGACAACGTGCGGCCCCTGTCGGAAGAAATGTCCGTCGACCCGGAGATCAGCCTGTTCCTCAAGGCCGACACCCCGCGCGACCAGGCCCAGGCCCTCGCGCCGCAGTTGCAGCAGATCCTGCACGGCAGCCATGCGAAAGTCAGTTTCGTGCCGCGCGAACAGGCGCTGGCCAAGCTGAAGGACAAGAGCGGCCTGACCGACGTGATCGAAACGCTGGGTGACAACCCGTTGCCGGACAGCTATGTGATGAAGCTGGAAGGCTTCACCAGCACGGCCGACGCCGCGCGCGTGGACGGCCTGGCCGAGCAGATGCGCGCGCTGCCGGGCGTCGATGCCGTACAGGTCGACTCGGCCTGGGTCAAGCGCCTCGCCGCGCTGCTGGGCGTGCTGCGCCTGGCGCTGCTGCTGCTCGCGATCACTTTGGGCGTCGTCGTGATTGCCGTCGTGTTCAACACGATCCGCCTGCAGGTGCTGACGCAGCGCGAGGAAATCGCCGTGTCGAAACTGCTGGGCGCGACCGACAATTTCATCCATCGCCCGTTCTACTACACGGGCGCGCTGCTGGGCCTGTGCGCGGGTGCGGTGGCGCTGGGTGCCGTGGCGCTGGCGCTGCGTCCGCTGAACACGGCCATCGCCGAGTTCGCCCGCCTGTATGCGTCGGAATTCCAGCTGACGCCGCTGCCGCCGCTGGGCATGGCGGCGTTGCTGGCGATCAGTGCCGGGCTCGGGCTGGTCGGGGCGATGTTGTCGGTGCAGCGGCATCTGGCGCGGCTCAAGTGACCATACGATGCGCAGACTGGGTTCACTCGCTGCACTGATCATCGCCTGTATGACAGGGTCGGCTGCGGCCTGCGATTACACCGTCGAGAAGGTGACCTACAAGAATCTTGTGGCCAAGGCGTATTTGCCGAAGAGTGAACGGCCGACGCCGCTGGTACTGGCGTTCGGCGGTTCGGAAGGCGGCCTGTCCACCGGCGAGTCGAGTGGCGACATGCTGGCGCCACGCTGCATTGCCGTGCTGGCTTTAGCTTATTTCAAGGAAAAAGGCCTGCCGCCCACGTTGGATCATATTCCGCTGGAATACTTCGTCGATGCAATCGATTACGCTGCGCAATTGCCCGGCGTCGACAAAACGCGGCTCGGCATCCTGTCGGGCTCCCGCGGCAGCGAGGCGGCCCTGCTCGTCGCCAGCCTGGACGCGAGGATCAGGTCCGTGGTCGTGGCGACGCCGAGCGCAACGGCTTGGTACGGCAGGACGGAAACCAGATCTGCCTGGACCTGGCAGGGAGAGGACGTGCCGGCGCTCGCGCCGGATGAGAACCCGGCGCTGGCGCAGACGAAACGCTTCGACAAGGCGCTGGATGCCGTCGCGGGCCGCAAGGATTACGGTATTGCTGTCGAACGGATCAATGGGCCGGTGTTCCTGATCTCGGCACAAAACGACGAGATCTGGCCAAGCACCCGCATGGCGAACAGCATCGTCGAGCGCCTGAAGGCGCATCATTTCAAGTACCGGGTCCGGCACGACATGTACCCGACCGGACATGGTTTCAGCAAGGAAGATGCCGTGTTCATCAAAAGGTCTGTAGTGGAACAATTTACCGATACCCTGTAGCGCGATCGTGAACCCATCCGCTGCTGGCCAGTCTAATCCGCCAGCTGACACGAGGCATACGCCTACACGACAACGTGCGCCATTCAACAGAAAGCGCAGCACGTGTCGCCTACCCTGTCTTCTACCGATTTCAAACGTTACGAGCGTCACATTTGAGCCGCATCAATCGAACCGCTCGTACCTGCTCTACAGTTGAATCGACCCCGATTTTTTGATTCCTGCGGGCAATACTTTAATGAAACTTAAACCCATCGTAAGGGATATGGTGGCGCCTAGCACTCACCTCAAGAGAGTGCTAATATAACGTCAGACTATCGCGGGAAATGGTTTTGATAGCACCGTCAGCATCCCGACTACAAGCCAGCCAGCTGCGCCTTCGGGGCTCTGGAGATGGCGAGACGATGCAGCAGTTTTATCTACGAGGGAGTGACTATGTCCGCACAATCCGCATTGGTTCCGGCCGGCAGTCGTGCACTGGGACTGGGTTTCAGTGGCAATCTCGGTAATATCGACGCCTATATTTCGGCAGTGAACCGCCTGCCGATGCTGTCCCACGAGGAAGAAGTTTCGTTGGCGACGCGTCTGCAGGAAAAGAATGACCTGGACGCGGCACAGAAACTGGTAATGTCGCACTTGCGCCTGGTCGTGTCGATCGCGCGCGGCTACCTGGGCTATGGCCTGCCGCACGCCGACCTGATCCAGGAAGGCAATATCGGCCTGATGAAGGCAGTCAAGCGTTTCGACCCGAACCAGGGCGTCCGCCTGGTGTCCTATGCCATGCACTGGATCAAGGCCGAGATGCACGAATACATCCTGAAGAACTGGCGTCTGGTCAAGGTTGCAACGACCAAGGCGCAGCGCAAGCTGTTCTTCAACCTGCGCAGCAACAAGCAGGGCCTGGACGCCATGTCGCCGCAGCAAGTCGACGACCTGGCCAAGATGCTCGACGTGAAGCGCGAAGAAGTGATCGAGATGGAAACGCGCCTGTCCGGCCGCGACATCGCACTGGAAGCGCCGACCGACGACGAAGACGACAAGTTCTCGCCGATCGCCTACTTGTCCTCGGACCAGCAGGAACCGACCAAGGTGCTGGAGGCCGAAGAAGTGGTGCGCCTGCAATCGGAAGGGCTGGAAACGGCCCTGTCGAAACTGGACCCGCGTTCGCGCCGCATTGTGGAAGCGCGCTGGCTGGCCAACGACGACGGCTCGGGTGCGACGCTGCACACGCTGGCCGAAGAATTCGGCGTGTCGGCCGAGCGTATCCGCCAGATCGAATCGGCCGCGCTGAAAAAGATGAAAACCGCGCTGACGGCTTTCGTGTAAGCCATCCTGTCAGCGACCAACAAAGGCACCTTCGGGTGCCTTTTGTTTTATCTAAACAGTTGCCCAAAACCGGGGTCAGACCCCGGTTTTAGGAAATTGCTCAAAACTGGGGTCTGACCCCGGTGTCCTGGATCTGCAGACCCGGCCAAGTCTGTTCCCACTGCTTGGCAAGTACGCGCTCCAGATAAAGGGCGTGTTTGTCGGCGATGAAACGTTGGGTCGGCCGGACGACCAGGCCGAACAGGTCATCCAGCCCGTAAGGCGCCGCGACGTCAATTCCTCCCTGAGAACCGAGCCGGACGCCGACCGCCGTCGCCGTCTCCGGCCAAAAGCGCATCGCATCCGTGGCGGACTTGTACGGCGCGTCGCTGTTACGCCCATGCATGCGCGCCTGGTTCTTGACGGACCACGCGAGCCCGCCATCCCGGCCACGCAGTGCCGTCTCGAACATGGCATCGCGCGCCGCATCGCACGCGGCCGGCTCGAACCAGATCACGTCGATATCCCGCGGCAGCGGCGCTGTCGTATGACCATGCAGATGATCCCAGACGCAGTTGCGCACGAACCCGGCCGCGACCCAGCAGTCGGGCAGGCCGAGGTCGCGCACGAGACGCAGCACCTCCATGCGCCGCCGGTCGGACGCGATCAGGGTCCGCAGTTCGGCCAGCCGGTCCACTAGCCCAGCCTGGCCTTGAAGAACGCCATCGTCCTGCCCCACGCGAGCTTCGCGGCGGCTTCGTCGTAGCGCGGGGTCGTGTCGTTGTTAAAACCGTGCTCGACGCCCGGGTAGACGAAGTGCTGATAGTCGACGTGGTTCGCCTTCAGCGCCGCTTCGTACGCGGGCCAGCCGCCCAGGATGCGCTCGTCCTTGCCGGCGTCGTGGATCAAGAGCGGCGCGCGGATGCGGGCGACGTCCGCCGCCGGCGGTTGCATGCCGTAGAACGGCACGGCGGCCGCCAGGTCCGGTAACTGCGTCGCGAGGTAGTTGGCGATGCCGCCGCCGTAGCAGAAGCCCACCACGCCCACCTTGCCCGTGCCCTGCGGCAGCGCCGCCAGCGCGTGGGCGGCGGCGAGGCAGTCTGCGCGCGTCTTTGTCTGGTCCAGCTTGGGGAACAGTTCGCGCGCCTTGTCCTCGTCGCCCGGATAGCCGCCCAGCGGGTAGAGCGCATCCGGGGCGAACGCGACATAGCCCTCCAGCGCGACGCGGCGGGTAATGTCCTCGATGTGTGGATTCAGGCCGCGGTTTTCGTGCACGACGAGGATCGTCGGCAGCTTGCCCTTGGCGTTCGCCGGCTCGGCGAGGTAGCCGTGTACCTTGCCGTAGCCCTGCGGCGACGGGAAGTCGACGCGGCTCGTCTTCAGGCGCGCGTCCGCGGGCGCGACGAGCGGTGCGGCGAACGACGGCGACAGTTGCGCCAGCAACGTGGCGGCCGTCGTGCCGCCGGCGGCATAGCGGCCGGCACGGGACAGGAAATCGCGGCGCGACACGCGGCCGTGCACATAGCCGTCGAACAGTTTCAGTAATTCGGGGTCGAAATCCGCTGCGGTCAAACGCGTCATCTTGCTGTCTCCGGTCCGGTTGGGATGAGCGCCAGCATACTTCAGATCCGGATGACGATGCGCCTCTTGAACAACTGCCACAGCCCCGCCCCCAGCACGAACAGCAGCAGGACCGAATACGCGGCCGATGCCACCCGCGCCTCCGGAATCGCATCCGCCAGCCACGCGGCCAGCAGGTCGTGCGCGCTGCCCGCGCCCAGCTTCAGCTGCATCACGGTATTGATCAATGTGATGCCGACGAAGGCCAGCGTCGCATTGGTACCGAAGGCGAGCACCGGCCGGGTCCACGCGGGCGCTGCCGCGCCGGGCGGCACCACGCGCAGCAGGACGAGCAGCGACAGCAGCGTGAAGCCGCCGGAGACGAGAGCGAAGCTGGGCGTCCACAGTTTTTTCACGATAGGCACGAGGGGGTCGATCAGGAAGCCGGCCAGCAGGCAGGCCACGCCGGCGATGGCGAGGGCCGTCAGCGTGGCGCGCTTCTGCGACCGCATCAACAGCAGCGACGCCGTCACGCCGAACAGCACGTTGACGAGCGCACCCAGGGTGGAGACGAGGCCTTCCGGATCGAAGGTGACGACGTCGCCGGTCCTCCCCCAAGGCCACAGGTGCGCGACACCGAACACGGCGCGGTCGACGACAGCCGGCAGCGAGTTCATCGAGTCGAAACAGGCGCGCCCGCAGCCGGGCGCATCCCAGTCGAGCAGCAGCGCCGCATAGCCCGCCAGCAGCACGGCGCTGGCCGCGAGCGGCACGGCGGGCTGCAAACCGTCGCGCCGCCACGCCAGCACGCATCCGGTGCCGACGATGGCATGGCACAGCCCGATCCGCTGGAGGATGCCCGGCACGCGCACGTGGGCGAAGTCGAAGCCCGGCAGCAGGTTCAGCAGGACGCCGAGCGCGACGAGCACCGCCGCGCGGCGCAGCACGTGGCCGACGAGGGCCGCCCTGCCCTGCCCCGCCCGGCGCGCGAGCGCATGCGGCAACGACGCCCCTGCGCAGAACAGGAAGGCCGGGAAGATCATGTCGGCGATGGCGAAGCCGCGCCAGTCGGCATGCGTCAGGAACGTGAAGCGCCGCTCCCAGCCGCCCGCGTACGCGACCATGATCATGCCCATCACGGCAAAACCGCGCAGCAGGTCGATGGCGATGACGCGCGGTGTGGGTCGGTCCATCATATCCCCTTTTATGAAATCGATTTCAAATATGCGCCGCAGACGCGCCATCGTCAAGTCATGATGCATAACGCACATCATTGCTCGGAAGGAAATAGAATGGAAGACCATCGCAACCCATCAGGAGATCCCATGCAACTCATCGGCATGCTCGATTCGCCCTTCGTCCGCCGCGTCGCCATCTCGTTCGACCTGCAAACCATCCCGTTCGAACACAAGGCGCTGTCCGTGTTCCGCAACTTCGACGAATTCTCGACGATCAATCCGACGGTCAAGGCGCCGACGCTCGTGCTGGACGACGGGTCCTTCCTGATCGACTCCACGCTGATCCTCGAGTACGGCGACGCACTGGCGGGCACCTCCCTGCTGCCGGCCGCCCCGGCCGAGCGGGCCAAGGCGCTGCGTGCGATCGGCTCGGCGCTGGCCGCGTGCGAAAAGACGGCGCAGATCGTCTACGAATATTCGCTGCGGCCGCAGGAAAAACAGCACCAGCCGTGGCTCGACCGCGTGCAGCAGCAATTGCTGGCGGCGCTCCGGCTGCTGGAGGCCGAGACGGACGCGTTCGACATCGACGCGCTGGACCAGGCCGCCGTCACTGCTGCCGTCACGTGGTCGTTCATCCAGCTGAACGTGCCGTCGATCGTGACGCCGGACAATTTCCCGCGCCTGGCTGCGTGGACCGCGCGCGCGGAAGCGCTGCCGGTCTTCCAGCGCTATCCGCTCAGTTGAGCTCAGTTGAGCGTCACTGAACGGCAAGCGCGCCGGCCTGGACTGGCGATTTTGCTATGATTGGTTTCACACCAACAACCGGACGATTCATGAAACTGCCGTCCCTGGCCGCCGTCCTCGCGGCCGTGTCGCTGCCGATCCTGACCGGCTGCGCCGCCCCGCCGCCGCAGGACGCCGTGTATCCGCTGCGGCCCGAGCAGAGCGTCGTCGTGGCGCGCGGCACCGTCCTCACGTACGACAGTTACAGCGACAGCCGCTGCCCCGCGAACACGCGCTGCGTCTGGGCCGGGCGGTTGATCTTCCGATTCCTCGTCGACGGCCCGAACGGCGTCGAAGAATTCACGCTCGGTCCCGACCAGCCGACGGCCACGCCGGCCTCGCTGCACGGGGCCCGCATCACGCTCGACACGTCCGCGATCCCACCCGCGCGCGCGGCCGGCACGCTGCGTCCCAGCGACATCATTCCCGTCACGCTCAAGCTCTCCGCCAAATGACACGACCCGTTAAAACCATCGCCTGCGGGCTGATCCTCTCCATCGTCCTGACCCCGCCGCTCGCACTGGCCAAGCCCCCGGTCGCGACGGGCACCGGCGGTGCCGTCGCCACGATCAGCGAAAAGGCGTCGGCGTCCGCGCTCGCGATCCTCAACAAGGGCGGCAACGCCATCGACGCGGCCGTCGCGGCGGCAGCCACGCTGGGCGTCACCGATCCGTTCAGCTGCGGCATCGGCGGCGGCGGGTTCATGGTCGTGTACCTCGCCAAGGACAAGCGCGTGGTCACCATCGACCACCGCGAGACGGCGCCCGCGTCGTTCAGCCCCAACGTCTTCCTGGAGAACGGGAAGGCGATGGACTTCGACACGGCGGTCGCCAGCGGCGCGTCGGTCGGCGTGCCAGGCACCGTGCGCGGCTGGCACGAGGCGCTGGAGCGCTACGGCACGATGTCGTTCAAGCAGGTGCTGGCGCCCGCGATCCAGGTCGCGACGAAAGGCTTCCCCGTCAACGACACGATGCACGGCCTGATCGTCGAGAACGAGAAAAAATTCGGCATGTTCGAGACGACGAGCAAGCTGTATCTCAAGGACGGCAAGGCCCTGCCGGCGGGGACGATCGTGAAGAACCCGGACCTTGCCAGGGCCTACCGCGAACTGGCGGCGAAAGGCTACAAGGTGTTCTATGAAGGACCGCTGGCGCAGGCCGTCGTCGCGGCCGTCAACCGGCCGCCCGTCACGGCCGGCGTGCAGGTGCGTCCGGGCACGATGAGCCTCGCGGACATGGCCAACTACGAGGCGCGCATCCGCCAGCCGATCCGTTCCACCTACCGCGGCTACGACATCTACGGCATGCCGCCGCCCAGCAGCGGCGGCGTGACAGTGGCCGAAGCGCTGAACATCCTGGAAGGCTTCGACCTGAAGGCGATGCCGCGCGCGAACGTCGAGCACCTGTACCTGGAAGCGAGCCGCCTCGCCTTCGCCGACCGCAACGCCTATCTGGGCGACCCCGAATACGTCGACGCGCCGGTCGAAGGCATGCTGTCGAAGCAGTTCGCGGCGCAGCGCCGCTCGTTGATCCGGCCGGACCGCGCGGCCGGTGTCGTCCCCGCCGGCGACGCCTTCCTGTACGAGAACGACAAGAGCTTCCCGCTGCGGCCGCAGCAGGACATGATCATGAAGGAAGGCACGCACACGACGCACCTGGCGGTGTCGGACAAATGGGGCAACGTCGTGGCCTACACGTTCACGATCGAATCGTGGGGCGGCAGCGGCATCGTCGTGCCGGGCTACGGCTTCCTGCTGAATAACGAGATGACGGACTTCGATTTCACGGGTCCCGCGCCGAACATCCCGGAAGCCGGCAAGCGCCCGCGCAGCAGCATGGCGCCGACGATCGCCTTCAAGGACGGCAAGCCCGCCTTCACCGTCGGCAGCCCGGGCGGCGCGACGATCATCACGACGGTGCTGCAGACGATCGTCAACTACATCGACCTCGGCATGACGATGGACCAGGCGATCGATGCGCCGCGGCTATCGCAGCGCAACGCGAAAGAGACGTCGGTCGAACCGGGTTTTGCCGGCACCCCGCAGGCCCAGGGGCTGGAGCAGTTCGGCCATAAATGGGAAGCGAAGCCCGAGGAGATCGGCGCCGCGAACGCCATCGTGTTCAATCCGGACGGCACCGTGACGGCTGTCAGCGAAGGCCGCCGCCACGGCATCGGCACGGCGCTCGTGCAGAAGCGCGGCCACTGATATCACGCCAGCCGGCCCGCCGGAAAGGCCGGCGGCGCCGCGAGCATGCGTCGCCAGTCGAGACGCAGCAACACACAGCACACGGTCAGCGGCAACAGCACCAGCCACGGCCACGCCGTCGTGCCGGTGAGCCAGCCCAGGCCGACCGCGACGAGCGCCTGCATGGCGGCCAGCGCGCCGGCGCGCAGGCCCAGCATCAGGTGCCAGCCGCCGGTGCCACTGGCGTAATCGCCCAGCAATCCCATCATCGCCACCTGGCCCGCGAGGGTGCACAGGCCCAGCTGGCGCAGCAGCGCGTCCGGACCGGCATCGAGCAGCAGTGACACGCCCAGCACGACCACGGTCAGGACGGCCCAGCAGCCCAGCGCCTGGCGCAGCACGCGTCCGGCGAGACGCCGGTTCAGCAACGCGGCGTCGCCGGCCCGCGGCGTCAGGCGCAACAACGCCTGCTCGCCCTGTGTGCGGCGCATCTGCTGGCCGTACTGGGCCGTGCTGAATGCGATCGTCAGCGCGAGCATGGCCGGGCCGATCGTCGTCATCCAGCCGACGAGCGGCTGCAAACTCGCGGCGTGCGACCACATTAATATGAAGCGGACGACGGCGCCTATGAACAGCAGGGTGACGAGGCCACCGATCCACGAGGTCCAGTGCGCGACCGGGCCCAGCGCGTGCATCAGCATGGCG